>Ga0307507_10000203_pt1 | contig 111662 bp, 32 predicted proteins | sample 7_EM_MG_FD_207223 | JGI IMG/M metagenome (GOLD analysis project Ga0307507, IMG submission 207223) | Populus trichocarpa ectomycorrhiza microbial communities from riparian zone in the Pacific Northwest, United States - 7_EM | ecosystem: Host-associated > Plants > Roots > Unclassified | place... | reverse complement strand
AAATACTACGAGCTAAAAGCTCTTTTTGTTCTCTATCGCCTCTATATTATAGCGATATCGTAGCTCTATTCTACAAGAAGTTAGATATAGGTAGTCGGTCAGTTTTAGTCTAGTTTTATTGCAATTTTGCCTTACTGTTAAAACTTACGTACTTCTCTAGGTCTAATTATCTCTAAAATACTACGAGCTAAAAGCTCTTTGTCTTCTCTATCACCTCTACATTATGGCAATATTATAGCTCTATTATGTGGAAAGTTAGATATAGGCAGTCAGTCAAGTTTTAGTAAAGATTCCATTGAGAATCTAACTTACGTTTTGCGACAATATATCTCGCCCCTTAGTATTCTAGATATAGGGTTATAGTATATATTTATAAAGATATAATTACCTAAAGAATCTATTACATTAAACATATATATTATAACTATTGTGGTTGGGATATAGCTCATAAAAATACACAAAATTCGATTTTTAAAACATTCATTTCGCACCAAAGCGACGCCCATAAGCTCTCAGACGCTCCGCAGAAGATTTTGTTAGGTGACAGGGGTGCGCAGGGGGCTGAAATTAGTGCGCTGTTCTAATTGGTCTAGGAGTTAGCAGGAGGGTCTATGCGTTACCCCGTGTCACGGAACAAATCTTTTGCGGAGCGTCTGATTCATGAGATAACAAGTAAGAAGGGTTGAGCTTGCCACTAGGTAAACTTAGCGAAACCGAATAACGTGTTTCACCTCACTGGCCCACTCTGTGCTTCTTCCCCAAATCCTCACCACTTACCTTCATACCCCCTCCCTCCCTCCCCCTACCCACGTCCCTTCTTTTCTACCTATCTAACCCTATCCACCCACCTCTATCTCTTATTTTTTAACCCATTCTATCTACTCTGTCTATAAAATTACTCTTACTACCCCATTTATAATACTATACTAACGCCAAGCTTTTCTAAATATAGCATATAAATACATTGGAGCTCCGTGGAGCTCCTGGAGCCAAATAATTTACAAGCTGGACGGAGTGGATTTGAGCTCGGATCCACTCCACTCCAGTCCAAGAAAATCACTGCCCCCGATATGTGATAGATATCTCTGAGCTCTTTGGGCGGCCTGACTTTAATGTGCTCGCTTATCTTTATTATAGAGTACAACGGGCGTAATTTGATGGTTCTTTACCCCAGCCGCGAGGAGCTCCACAACATGCGATTACGTCTGCAGAAGCTTCGAACGAGCTTTTAGAATGAGTTTGAAAAAAGGTATGGCGGCTCTTTTTATATTTCGGACTATATATCCAACAGGGCTTCCATCAATATTCAATATCAATATGAGGCCGTATTGATATTGATATTGAATAGTAATTTAGTATTAAAAAGATATTGAATATTGAATGTAGTATAGTCTTAGTATAGTGTTTTAATTACAAGTAGGCTCCATACACCCCTAAGCTTTAGTAGAGCTTCAAAATAGCTGCTCTCTCGCAACCGCTCTCTTACCACTATTGTTAAGTTTGTGATCCTTGGCGCGGTATAGTAGGTATTAGCTGCTCTCTATATTCTACCAAGAGTTTAGAAGCCTCTCGCACTACGTTTATTGCCATAAGTCTCCCATTGGCGGTGATATTACTTAGTAGCCAACTCTTTAAGCACTCTATATGTTTAATACTCGTACTACCTAGTGATATTTGCTCCTATAAGACTGTTCGCCGTGTACCTAAAAAGACTTGCTTAGCCTCTGCTAATATTAACGGTATAGATAATATATTAATTGCTATTTGAGAGAGTCATAGGTAGTTGGCTCTACGAGTTAGATTAAGCTACTACTCTAGCGCTGTGCCTTGGATTAAAATAGGCTTTAAGTTAATAAAGTCTTTATACTTGTCTTCTACGCTACCAGTGACGTTAAGTATGTGTATATAGAGTTCTGTCTTAGAAGGCTTAGTAAAGCAATTAGTAGAGGTAAGCTCTGGTCTAACTTTGTGACATATATATTAGTCCTCCTAAAGTTTTCTTACTGCAGTAAACAATTACTTATACCACTTCTTATTCCAGTACCTTTTAATATAGGTTTTCTGATGTGAAGGGTGAAGGAGGATTAAGGTAGCGTATATGGATATATTATCAGTAAGCTTGTAGTATTTGTTAAAGGTATACTAGCTTATAATAATAGTAGAGAGAAGGCGTAGATTTGGGTGATATTAATTTTATAAAATTACTAATTAGCAGAGCCTTAATTATAATTAAAAGGCTTACCTTTAACTACTTAAAGTGTTTAATAAGTATATCTATAGTATATAGCGTCTGGTTAATTAATGAGAAGTTACCTTAGTTTATTATTATAATCTTATAAAACAGCTTTAAGAAGGCGTGCGTATTATTAATAATATTCCAATCCTCTAGTAAGAGGTAGTTATCTTTTACTTCCTTATACCAGCTCTAAGAGTATATATTAATTGCTGTTTAAACTTGCTTATCCTTAATAATATTAAGTATAGTAAACTATAAGTTCTACTAAGTATTATTATCTAAAGGAACCAATTGCCTGGCTAAGGTTTTAAACTTATTATAGCAAGCTTTTAATGCCTAAATGTGTATAATAAGGTTATAAACTTTGCTAAGTATACCAATCTCTCTCTAGCCTACGGCCTTTGCTTCTTTTATCCTTTATATAAGCTTCTTATTAAGCTAAACTTGCCAAAGGGCTTTGTTAATTACGTCTCTGTCTTTAAGGTAGAGGAAGGCTTAAAGGGTAAGGTTAATAATATAGCCGCTATATCTAATTTAATAGTAAACTGGGTCCTAATAAAGGCGTTCTTTTACCTAAAGGCCTATAGATATAAAGCGACACATCTTATTATTTAAGCCGTGATTATTGCTATATATATAGCCAATTTTATTAAGAATCCTGTAGCTCTTAGCGGTGAGAAGAAAGGCTGTAGCTTAGTCCTTACCACTATATAAAGGAAATTCTAGTAGAGTAAGTAGAGCCTTTTGTAGCTACCCTGTTTCTGCTTTAATAAAATAAGTAATAATTACTTAAAAGGAACAGTAGTTTGGTAATATCCACATATTAATTAAAAAGTGGATTTTTAAAAGAGAGCTTTAAAGCTTTAACTTTAGAATATTATGGTGTACTATATATAATTGCTTAATCAGCTTTAGTATAGTTAATTTCACATTAATTACAAATTCCTCTGTAGTATAATTAACTATTATAAGTAACGCGTGTAGCTTTGGCCAGGTAGCTGCATTATATAGTAGATTTTATATAGTAATAAGCTGTATAAGAGCTTTATTAAAGGCGTCGCGATTAATGGCAGCTTGAAGAACTTGCTCTTCTTAAGCTTTGCGTTTAACCTGTCTAGAGGCTTATAAGCTGTTTAGTATATTTAAGAGGCGCTCCTCTTGTAATCGCTTTGCTTGAACCTCTCTAGCTTAAATCTCTATACTATACTTTTTGGCTAGGTAGGCGCAAACAAATGTTAAGGAGGTAGAATTCTATTTATATATTAAGCAGTACTATATCCAATTCTTGCTGTTGCGAATAGCTTTATAAGGGAGAGGATTACGGGCAAGCTCCTATATAGAAGTAGCTAACCTACATCTTTTATAATAAGACTTTAGGGTGGCTACAGTTAGTATATTTGGTGTGGAGTTGCTTAATACGTTATTATTGCCACTAGAGTAGGTAAACTAATCAAAATTAAGCTCGGAAATAGCATAAGAGGATATATTATTGTTGTTAATTATAATAGTAGATAAGGGAGGCATGGCGTTAATTAAGGGTAGAGTGTAGAGGGGGATAAAAATCGTTAAAATTAATAATATTGTGCGCGATGCCTTGCAAAACTTAATTTAATATTTGGTAATTTCTACTTTCTATAGGTTTACCTAACAAATTTGAAATGCGTATATATTATAAGGAGGCCCAAGAGCCATTTACTAATATTTTTACCACCTCAACTCCAAAAATCTTTAATATTAATATCTTTCAGTATTGAACATTTCGTATTGATATTGATATTGAACATTCAATATTCAATATTCAATATCAATAAGCAATATGCAATACTGATGGAAGCCCTGATATCCAAGGCTTCCTTGCCTTCTCATTGCTGGAATACTACTGAATTCGTCGTTTGTAGTGACATTTCTTCTGGGAAAATTTGGTATAAAAGCTGCTCAGTTTAGCCCAATGTTCTAAATTGGCGGTAGTCATGTAGACTCTCTACGAACGATTCATTTTAAACACTAAAATGAGATTATTACTTTAAATCTTGCTGAACACAAAAGGTTCATTCTAGTCTAGCCAGATGGCGTATAGTATAATGCCGTAAAATCACCAACGTCCCTCGCTGTAAAGGCAGAAGTAAGCCATTAAGCAGACCCAGTCTCCGCTCGAGTAATCTCAATCCGGTCACCATCGGTTGATTTTGCAAGCACGACCTGGTGGAATCTCTTGCCGGCTGCTTTCAGCTGGTGCTTCACATCTCCGTCGGTTGCCTGCGTCGCATCTCGAAGTATGTCGCTCGCCTCATCAGAGCAGAGCTGGGAAACGGCCTGCCATGCATTTCCCAGTAGAGTGGAATGCTCGCTGCTCATAAATCGGAGCACGATAATGAGCACAGCGACTTGCTGGATCAGAAGAACCATTATGACTCCCACAAGACCTAAGTGGGTTGTTGGGAGCAGGATCGGAACGAAGAAGTCGAGTGTTTGATTACCGGGGTAGTCGAACATAGGAAGATTGTCGTAGTAGACCATCCGGACTAGGGTGGTTAGATGGGCCTGGAGAGCGAGGGCTGGACGACCGGTGTCCAGAAGAATATCTTGGAACGTTGTCGCTTGCTGTGGGTGGACGAGAACAATGTGATCGAGCTGAGCGGCTGTGGCATTACATGTCGGACAAAAGAAGGCAGAGAATTTTGCAAGGTACGTATTTGCTATGGGGGCTGTAAATGCATTGGTAAGGTATTTTAAGCTCCCATTGAATGGAACGAGAGCTTTTGCTTGTTGACGCATTTCCAGAGGAGTAGTCTCTATTGATAATATTCCGCGGTCTTGGAATGTTAAGTTGTGGGCGCTTGCACCAAGCTGTTTGCGAATACCCCCTGTTACAAAACGGCGCTGTTCAGGATCGAATTCCCAACTTGGTTCAGTCCGGTTTGTTTTGCTGGATGCCAAAATTGGCGTATCTAATGTAAACAAAGCATCGAAGCAAAGAGTCGATTGTATTCTAAAAGCACTATTAGATAGTTTTATCTCAGTCCACAGCCCATTCGAAGTTGATACCAAATCCGGATAATTACTAGATGTTAGGCTGATTAAACTGTTTAAATGGGTAAAGTTGAATAGTAAATACGCTTTTCCGACCAAGGGCGAAGAGTAATAGCTTAACTCTTCCGGGTTGCTGTCTAAGCCCCGCCTTCTATACGAGACGCTCGTGTTTCTATTTCTGCAAGAGCTATCTTGAGATCTTTCCAACCAAGTGGAATTCCAGCAGAACTCTGTAGAAGTGTTATGCAACGGATCTAACTCTGATAGAAGGCCCCCGTTAGTCGAATTCAAGAAACATAGCGACAGTGCTGACCCAGTATAGTAGAGATCCGGAGAAATTCCTGAGGGTATGACTGAGCAGTTGAATTGGGTTCCTATTAAATCGCTTACGACGAGTTGTTTGAGTGGGGGTGGTTGAACTACAGAGCCGGTTAAATAGGATAATGCTGATATCGAGTTTAACCCCGAGGAGTTCTGCGGAGAGTATGAGTGTAATATTAGATTTTTGTATTGAGGTCTAGAGCATGTTATGCGTGAATCTAGTACTGTAGCGTTCCCGTTGAATGAGTGAACGAGTGAGCGAGACTCTTTAGAAACAAGTGGGAGTATACCCCTTAAAGACATTCCGGTGTCATTAATTCCTCCAGATAGCGCCATAAAGTTTGATTGCTCTGCGAATGCTGGGTAAGATTGGGGTAACATATCCCAATAGTTACTCCATCAAAGCCAGTCTGGAATGATGTACTTGTAACCAGACGCAGCACTTATGTTACTCTGCCGTCCGACTATGATACCATCGTTAAAGTCCGATAGAAGAACAGTGGAGCAGAATTGAGACAACATAGTTGTGCATGCGATGGTAAGAACCAAAATCCAAGCGGTGTACGCAGACGCAAATCGAGGAAGTGGGTCTTTGATGAGAAGCCACACTAAGCTTGATGGCCCGGTGTTGACATATCTCATGACAGAAAGCGACGCTGACTGATGTAGCCACATTCTTTCTTGTGAGAATGCTAATGCCGCAAGCATTGATGTCGATATAAGTGCTTGTCCGAATACTGACCATCGAACGACGGCTGAAAGAAGAGTCACCGTCCGTGGAAGCCAGCCATTGAGTGCAATCTTCCGCCAAATTGAGTCGGAGTGATTTCCCCACCAGAGGTAGCAGAACATTCCTGTCGAGAGGAATATACCAATTATGCTTGTGATTAAGATCGTCACTATTTCCATACCAAGTCGTCTCGAAAGATCTTGACCGTGATCTTTGGGACCTATGACGGTAAGAGTTCGTGCCCAAAAGCTAGGTGTGGTGCGTTTCTTCTCCATTGACGCTGTGACTTGTGGTCTTGGTGAAGCAGGCTGAATATTCTTTTGGGTCTTTTGAGAAAGGTAGTAAGCCATTGACTCTATCTTCGCATTGGACTGAATTTCAAATCACAGGTACAAACTAATCTTACGTCCAGCTTTTAAACCTTTACAGAACCTGTCGGCCTTGCAACTGCGCTTCGCCTGAGGTGAGGGCTCATGAATAGGGCTAAAGCTTGCGAATCATGGTACCAGGATGGGCCTGTGTGGATGGAAAACCATGCGTGCCTTTAAGAAGAGCGTTTGGTCTACAGGCTTCGCCCCCATCGCTAGTGACCATTTGTGATTCACCGGAGAAGCCCATTATGTGGGCCGACGAAGCTAACTGCAAATACGATGCCCTAGTCTCGACTAGACTATTGTTATTTGCAGTTTTTGAGGGACGAAGTTTTGATGGTGCGGCGGGGTGCATGCAGCTTTGCGAGATAGAAGATAATTCGAGCTTCAACGCCACTTGGGCAGCTACACCTCCACAGCTCCGCCTTCGCGCGGGCACGCCAAGACACCGAATCTCTTGCATTATAAAGCCTTTCTTGATTTAACTAAGGCTACATCTTTTTCATGAGAGTCCCCACCAGACTGTATATAAGCTTCATGGCAAACGAAGCCCTGCGTCGCTCGTCTTCTTCTAAATCTTGCAAAACCAGTAAAACACCCCAGTGTGGCTTTCCATTCTCTTATCGTCCATCTTATCGATATGGATTACAAATATTATCCATACTTCCTCACCGCCAGAAAAATTCTCAGCTTTTACCTTCCCTTTACCCTATTGTATAAATATGGATTCTAAAGCAGAATCATCTCTTCTTGCGCCTTCAACTACCGTTGATTCGGCCTTAACTCGCCCAACGAGGACCCAAACAGCCGTTGCAACATGGGCCCATGCTCGTACGGCGCTTGGCATGGAGCCAGAATATTTAGGTCGAAATCGTATTCTCTACTGCATTCACTGTCCACAAGAATTGCCATATAGTAGTCTAGTTACTAGTAATTTTTGAAAGCATCTTAATTCGAAACATCTACTTTAGGTTAAAAAAGATACTAGCCTAATACAATTAGAGATACTTAAAAAACTTCAGCAACTATACATTAAAGCAGAGTCTTTAGGTCAAACGACAGAAATAGATACCTAGGTCTTTCAAAAACAACTAAATCAGGATATAATTAATAAGGCTTTAATCTCATTAATTATTATACAAAATATTCCATTCCGTATTGTTAAATGGCCTAAATTTTATACTTTTTGCCAAGTTCTTAATCCAAAATCGTCTAACTTTCTTATAATAGCACACTCTCAAATTATAAAAAAGATTGAACTATCCTAGCAAGCTCATAAAGATATCATACAAAAGAAACTTCAGTTGGTAATATCAAGTATTTATCTATCGCTTAATATCTGGACCTCCTTAAATAGGCTCCTTCTTCTAGGGATCTACGCCCACTTTATTAATTGGGGTCAGGAGAAGCAATTAAAGGCCCTTTTTACCCTTTATACGGTAGCAAATTATAGCGGAGATAAGTAATTCGCTACTCTTCTCCCAGTCCTTAAGAACTACGGTATTATACAAAAGCTTAGGTCTATTGTTTATGGTAATACTAGTTTAAATAATACCCTTTATCATAAAGTAGAAGCCTATCTCTTAAAAAAGGAGGAGATTAAATAGGATTTTATATATTAGCGGATCTGCTATACTAGCTATATTATTAACTTAGCCGTACAAGCCTTCCTATTTTATAGTCAAATTAAAATGGAATAACTTAAGTCATACAACAAACAGGAAGGAAAAGGGGAAGTAGGAGATAAAGAGGAGAAACAGGCAACCTTTTGGGTTATAGGACCACTTGGCAAGCTTTATAATATTATTATACACATCCGCAGTTCTGCTAGTCATATAAAGGAGTTTAAGGATCTTATAGAGAGAATAATTCCACTTAATAACCATATAAGATGGAATAGCTGGTTTCAAATGCTAGCTATAGCCAATTAAAAGGCAGGAGCTATTAATACCTATACTAAGAACCACTTTGCTATACTTTAAGCAGACTATCTCTCCCTAGAGGACTGGGAACGGCTTTATACAACTAAGAAATTCCTTTAACCATTCCACTAAGCAACTTTAGAGACTTAAGGAGATCATATAACAATTAATAGTGTGCTCTTTACTATAGATGTTCTTATCCAGTACTTTAAAGCCGTACTTACAAGTAAACTTCCTACTAAATTGGATAATAGTAACACCGTATAGTAGTCTAAATATGCTTCTAATAAGGAGTTTAGCTCTCATATTAAAAAGGGGTAGGAAATCTTTAATAAGTACTATAGCAAAACAGACAATTTACCCTTTTACGCTATAGCCCTTATTCTTCATCCGAACCGTTATACGAAGTATATTAAGGCTAACTAGAAGCCAAAATGGGTAAAGCCTATATTAAAAAAGGTTAAAGGACTTTAGGAGTCCTACTAGAAAAAGGCTCCTTCTCCCCTAATTTCTTTATTATATAAAAAGAAACAACCTTAGAAGCAGAAGCTTGATGTATTTAATTAAATTACTTAAAAGTTAGGGAAGTATGCTTAACTATAAAGTCAGGATAAGTTCTAAGACTATTATAATAGGGAACCGTACGATATTGGTAAGATATCGGCTCTTAAATAGTGGTGTTAAAATTAACAGAGAAAACGTTAGCTAAGGTTATTATATATAGCAATTAATATTCTCTTAATTCTAGCTATAAGCAATAAACCAGAGCGAGTCTTTTCAGGGGGACGTTGTATGGTATCATAGGAAAGGGCACAGATAGGAGCCGAAAACCTTAAGAGAGTAGAGTGTTTAAAGCATTGGAAACGAAGTGGTATTTCAGATAAAAAACTTAAGATAATAACTTAAATAGACTGTCCAATATCCGCAATATCCGCAATATCTACAATATCTGCAATATCTACAATATCTGCCGAATTCTGCTAAGTCCGCCAAATTCTGCTAAATTCTGCCAGAACCATAATCTGCCCCGTGCATAGCGTGACTCCTGTTAACCTAGCAACTAAGTTAATAATATGCCCCTTTTATTATAGGGTCTGTGCGGAAATTAAACGGATAAACGTACGTATTACAATTCTAAGGAGTATGGACTAGCGTATGGATATGGAGAGGTATGGACAAGTCCATATCGATAATGGATTGCAGCCTAAGGGCTCGTTCGATAACTTTTTTTAACCTGTTGGCGCCCACCTGTTCGTCACCCGAAAATGGCGAACAGGGCCCACATGCGTAATATCGACCGGAGGATCAAATTGCCAACAGGTAGAAGGTGTCCGTTCGTCACCGCAGGTGGATTCTTACCTGTTGGGCGGTCTTGGCAACTGAAATCGAGCGTTATGCAGGGCGCAGGTGGATTCTCGCGTCTACCGCGATTCTATCGCTTAATGTAGTATAGATGGGCCCCTTTTGCCCACCTGCGCCGCTAAACAGGCGAAATCTTACCTGCACCCTCCGTTGAACAAGGGGGCAGCATTTTGTCCACCTACGCCGGCGTCCAGATTAATTCTATTTTGGTGTTTTTTAAACAATTCTTCCATCACGTGATTCTACCTGACTTTGATAATAAGGCCTTATATACCAGCCACAGTAACTATAGGCCTATAGGCGCTGCTGGGGCTCCTCTATATGCTTATAGAAGCTGCAAATAACCTTTCTACAGCTAGTGGCAAGCGCTAGCAGCTCGTTGATCCTCTGCACGGTGAGGGAAAGACGGTAGAGCTATTGTACGGTCCTCCATAGGCGCTTAAAACGGTGACATGCCTTAACCAACGAATGTTTAAATTACTCCTTAATCGGCTTGTTGACGACTATAGGCTATATACACAGGAAGGTATATCGGCGGAGCAGAAGCTAATAATGTTTATAGCTAGATATAGGGGTGGTTTAAGTGGAGGGTTTATGGCGTGGGAGTTCCAGTACTTAACGTCTATGGTAAGCCTATTAGTAGTTAATATTTAGTAAATAAGATACTATATCTAACCTCTATTAGTGCCTTTTATAAGGTCCTTACTGCGCTGTGTAAGCTGTATAAGGATATTATTAAGCTGCCGCCTAATTAAACACCCAAACGGGTAGAATCCGACAATAAAATGTGGCCCTTTTTTGTAGACTGTATTGGCGCGCTTGACGGCTCGTATATACCAATATTAGTTCCTAAACTAGAGCAGTTAGTATAGCGAAATAGAAAAACATGGATATCGCAGAATGTATTAGCGGCGTGCGATTTTAACATAAACTTCATATATATATTGCCCGGATAGGAAGGCTCTGCCTATAACAGCCAAGTATTCGCTTTTGTAAAGGATTAAGGCTTTTATACTTTACTAGGACGTTACTATCTAGCCAACGCTGGGTATGCAATGGACGATCCTATGCTACTAGTACTATATTAGAAAATTTAATATTATCTAAAAGAATAAGCTAAAGCAAACATAAGGCTAAAGGACAAGTATAAGCTCTTTAACCTCTGCCATGCGTCTCTAAGGAATGTAATTAAATGTATATTTAGAGTCCTAAAAGCACGCTTCCTTATATTCGATAAAGGCCGTTGGGGGTTTAGTAAAAAGACGCAGATTAAAATTGTTTGGGCGCTAACGGCAGTTTATAACTTTATAAACCAAAATAGGTGGAACCCGTATAAGGAGGACTCTGGGTATAAAAGCGCTGAGGATAAGGATACCGACTAATATCCAATTCCGTATTAGGTAGACGAGCGATTAATAAGCTAGCGGCAGGAGGATATAGTAGAGGCAATGTGGGTGTAGTATCGTGACGTTCTAGCTGCAAGAGGTAAGTGTTAATAAGGAAGCAGAGGTGGACGTTAAGGAAGCAGAGGTGGACGTTAAGGAAGTAGAGGTGGACGTTAAGGAAGCAGAGGTGGACGTTAAGGAAGCAGAGGTGGACGTTAAGGAAGTAGAGATGGACGTTAAGGAAGCAGAGGTGGACGTTAAGGAAGCAGAGGTGGACGTTAAGGAAGCAGAGGTTAACGTTAAGGAAGTTAATATTTAGTAGTTATATTAGAGCAAGAAGCTATAGGTATAACCAAGCTATAAGCGTAATATTTAGAGCATTAATTTAACATGCAATACCACTAATAAAAAAGTCACGATAGGTAATTTGTCTATAGATTAATCACATTGCTAGCCTTTCTACTTAAATTCTTCTAAAATTAACCTTGGGTTAACCTTTAAGCTCTCCACTAAACTCCAATCCTTCCTTATCTGGCTTAAATTAATTAAGAAGTACCTACTGCCGCTTTATATTAGCTACTAGCTGGTTAATATACCCCTTCTAAACCTTGCTAGTAAGTAAATTAAAGATAAAAGACCTGCTTTTAACCTTAAATCCTTTTAAAACAAGTTGCTGATTACTAGTAGAAAGGTGCCTAAAATCCTTAATAAAGTCACCTACAGCTCGCTTAATTAGTGAGCTTTATATTACTAATAGCGTTATATTTAAAGAATTGAATATTGCAGTCGCCTTAAAAATAGTCTTATTTAATGCGTCTGTTACCTTTAATAACTTTAATGGACGGCTTCTGTTAGCAGCTATAGCAGCGTTCTTTATTAATTGTTTTACTAAGTTAAGTTGCTTTCCTTTCTTGGTAACTTAAGCCTTTTTTCCTACAGCACCTACCGCACTAGGTGTAGACGATAGCAATTATATTAAGGAAGAGACGGCTACTAATAGAGAACGTGATGGAGTCGAAGGCGTTAATATAGATAAGGAAGCAGATAATAAAGTAGGTAAGGGAGTTATACTCTAGTTTTCAAATGGCGTACTAGAAGGACTCTATTTAATTAATCTAAGTGCTAAATTTAGGTTCCTACCGCCATTAATCGTATTACAATTATTAACCTTAATATTGGAGTTGTTGTTGGCTCTGCTTATACCTATATTCTATAACGAATTCTTATTAAGCGCATTATTAATTAATATAGCGTAGTTGCCTTTAGCTATTTTACCAGTAAGTAGATACGTTAATTGCTTATAATAAGCCGGCTAATTATTCTTAAAAGGTTTTCTTCTGATATATTAGTGAAAGTAGTTGTCTATAACCCCCTCCTTATCCGTCTATGGCAATAGAGTAACCTTATGCTTGCCCTAGCCTAAATATGCCCTCTTATAGGCTAAGAACTTATGGAAAGCAGCCTTCTAATAATCGTACTTATTAGTTAACTGGTTAATTATAAGCTCCTAACCCGATTTAATCTTAATAAAGGCAATAGCGTCCACATAATCGGTAGCCTTAAAAGTAGCACCGTTGGTCTCCTTGCCTTGATCCACTAGTACCCGTAGGTAGGTTAAGAAGGCCTTATTTAAGGCTGGAAGCCATACTAATTGAGGCCTATTAGGACTATCCGTACCCATTATTGCCTTCTTCTTCCGGACCCGTTTAGCTGGTAGCTTAGCAGCAATAGGCTCCTGCCTATCTTCGTCCCTTGTTATCTTCGCCCTCCCTCGCTTCCTTATCTGTCTTGTCGCAGGCGCTAATACTGGCTTGGTAGGGGTGGTAGTGGTAGCGGCGGTGGGAGTAGTTGAATTATATATATTGGGTGGGTCTAATATGGGTAAGGATTGAGCTATAGGTGAGGCAGCAGGGTCGGCGGAGCTGCCCTTGGTAGACATACCAAGCTTGGCCATTAGAAGGAGCAAGTATTTTACAAAGAAATTGAGTATATTAATAAGGGTCTAACTACGGGCTCTATTTAGGTGTTTTTTCAGCGTCTATAAGCTTAGACGCGGCTTATATAATCACGACTTACTGCCCGTCCTTAACCTGCCGATTATTCTACCAAACGAACGGCTCTTACCTGTTCGATATACACCCCTGCTGTGGCGCCCACTAGTTGCGCTTATAATCCTACAGACGGGCGCAGGTGGGCACAAAACAGGGGGTCGAACAGGTGGGCGCGAACAGGTCAAAAAAAGTTATCGAACGAGCCCTAATCCATTTATGGAAAGCCACACTGAAACACCCTCTGTTCGTTGATTTCATTATACACATCACTACCCCACAATGCCTCACCTGGGTATCCGCCAAGCGTTTGGACCGTACTGTCCCTCTGGTGGTAATTGGTACGCCTGCAGTTCAGGCTCACTATTTGTCGGATGCTGCAGAATCGATCCATGTGTTGCGGGCTGCCCCGCCGGTGACCTAGAACCCGCAAGCTTCGATCCCGCGTTCTACGGCCAATTTCCAGACGCGCAATGCGCTGCTGGCAGTGTTTGGTATACTTGCACTGTTACACGTCCGGCTTTTATGGGCTGCTGTAAGAGTAATCCATGTCAACAAAATGGCTGTCCGATAGGAGACCTCGCGCCAGGCTTTCTAGGTGATAATCCTGCTGTCGTATGCTCTTTCCAACCTGCGGGATGCCCAGCATCACCCACAGCCAGCGAACCGGCGTCCCCAACTGCTCCAGCTACTATGTTAACCACGGCACCACCAGAGCACAGCCATACTCCCACACGAGTAATCGTTGGTGCCGCCACCGGTGGCGCGGTGGGGTTTATCTTGATTATCCTGCTGGTAGTCCACTGGCACAAACATACTGTACTTACGAGAAGGCAACAAGCTGAGGAAGCTCAGATAGGGGAAAAGGAAAGCGGCTCTCTCCCACGCCAGCTTTAAAGATGGCAAATTGGTGAGCGGCCCAGCAACCGGAGGTTCTAGAAGGTCATCCACCACGAATACTCCAATGATTGTCGACCCCGTGCAGAACTTAGAGACTGTCGAGCCTTGTTCACAGCAACCGTCACAAACCAGTTCATCACATCCATTTACAGTAAAGAGAGAAGCAGAAACATTTTAAGCAGGCCATTTCGGAACAGGTGAGGGTTGCGCAGACCGTGGTATTTGACAGCTCGTGGAGCGCGGGGACTCGCTTGATCTAGCAACGCAGGGAAACAAGGCTTGACGGATACACTGGTGCAACAGAAAGTTGCCGCTTCGTACCTGCACATCGCAGCATACACAAAAAATTATTAGGAATCTCGAATTACCTGATTAGAACGAAGGGATCGGTGGGGGATTACTGGGTAAAAGCATGATTGCTGCAAGAGGTAAGTGCCACGTCGCGGCACGGTGAGACAGATGGACTGCTATAGGTTAGCAAAGTTGCAAATGATAGGCACAAAATGTCTTGTTCGCATAGGACTAAGGATCGTTTGCTGGAAACTAAAAATTCTAACCATTGATAGGTGATACTCTCTCGTGAGCGGGTTAGGATATCTCATACTATAATCTCGTTCCGTTGTGTACCTCGTGAAATTCGTGAAAATTGATCACGAATATTTGTGGCCGCCAACGATTTCATCTGGGCCATTCAAATGTCGTTATATCCAAGAAATCTCTTCTCCAGGCGCTTATCTGCGACAGCCCATGCCCAAGCTCGTCCTGCTTCTCCACACCAGAGTGATGCAGGGTCATCTGAGTTCTCTAGCATCCCGTCTCTGTCCATAGACTTGATCTCGTGCCCGGTAGTGTATGACAAGAAATGCTCAAACTCCTTGTCCTCCAGAGCGAGCGCATTTCCAGAGATACCGTGGCAGAGGCAAGGTTCCTTGGTCAATAAGCCTCGCTCCAGGATGCACTGTTGGGCCTTGCTAATCACCTTGTCGATTCGGTCTTTTAGATTGGGGAAATATTTCTGGATTGACAGTAGCGAAGAAACAACACCCGGCGCTCCGTGGCAGAACTGGACAAGTCGATCTCGTCCTGGCGGAATCGAAGATGGAAAATTACCGCTTTCGTACTGGTAACTGAGAAGAGCACCCAGTTCAGCTTCCAGCTTCGGAGCCATTCTAGGATCGGTCAGAATAACTTGCGTGATGATCCCAATAGCTCCGTGAGCTGCTCCGATGTAGGCTTTTCCATGCCATTTCCAAGGCCGTGGGCTTTCCATGATAGCGTCGATCACTTCTTCACTAGTGTCATCGATCACTTGCAACGCCTCCTTGTCCTCGAGGAATGATCCCCTGACCAGTCGCAGCAAGTACAGGTAGCCTGCCCGTCCGTACAACCACTCATTGGATGCCTCTTCATCCGTTGTCACGGCAGCATAGTCGCATAGCTCCTTCACCGTTTCAGTGTCCTTAGCAGAAGCGGCAAACAAAGCGAGGATTGCCATGATATCGTCGCTCACGCCACATCCGCTGACGGTCGGTCCTGGGTATTGCTTCATGTTGGCCTGAGCTTGCTCAATATAAGCAGCGGACCACGTGTTCATGGGATAGTCGTCGATGGTCAGCTCTGGGTAGAGCTTGTGCAGAGTGTAAAAGAGATATGCGACAGAGATATGGCCATAGTACAGTCCGCCGCCGGGAGGTATTTGGTCAGGCGGGTGTTCGGTAACAAGGCGACTTAGTGAAGCTGTAAGTTGCTTGTAAGGGTCTCGTCGGACAAGCTCTGCGTCGTTCCGGAAATAACGAGGCCGATGAGAAGGGGCAGCAGTCGGTCGTGCAGACATCTAGCATAAAGCAAAGGAGAAGTTGAATTTATGTAGACCTCCTATAAGAGCTTATTTGATAGGGTGCGCTGAGATTTCTTCCACACTGTCTTGGGGCTAGAGGTGACGTCAGAGCTCTTGATAAGACTTGGTGGTATTATAGAAATAAGACTGGGCGCGCTGTCAGTGTCAGCTTAGATGTGGAAGGTGTATTTTGTCATGCGCAGAGAATAATAGGACTGCAAGTAACAAAATAGGTACAGGCGACGATGATAGAGTTAAAGCTGAAGTCTGCGCAAACCCCGGGTATTGGACACGTGAAGTTCCGGGTTGCAGACAAGGATCATCCTTAAGGCCCGCGGGGTAGAGAGGGTTTTGCAATCGTAGCTTTTTAATGATTGGCTTGCAACAAGCTCGGACCCCTGTACTCAGACGCGTTTTTTACCCCTGCAAAAACAACCAATAACATGATTTGCGTGCATCTGTTATCGATAAGAACTGGCCAATTAAATCAACCAAATCAAATCGTTCGTGTTCCCGCACGGACGTCACCGTTCGAAAGGGATAAGCTCCGTCGCGACATAAACGACCTTTTCCCTACCTATTTACAAACGACCAAAAAACCAATTTTACGCCACTTTTAGACTATCCCTTGCAACGGTGGAATTCGTCCTACAGTTATCGATAAGAGCTAGCCAATAGAACCAATAGGACCAAGGCTCCGCGACCATACGCGTGCTTTTGACTCTGGTGTTCGCGCACGATCCAACTATCGTACCGTTGCAAGGGATAGCTAAGCCCAAAAGACCAAAGGAGTAACAGCCACCCATGCTATTTCCGAGGCCCTTACACCAAGCCAACTCTCTTGATATCTCACTCTCTCCGCGTGTGCTCTCTATCCACCGCAAAGCCCACCCAGAACACGCCTCATATGCCTATATGAAAACCTGCCCCTCAATTCTTAGCCCCAACGACAATGGTGTGCCATATTTGTCACGATCTTGAAAGCGATGCTCCTAAACTTGGGCTTTTCTCTAATGAAGGAGTACGCCCCGATGAATTGCGTGTAGCTGCGGAAGCAGGATGCTCCGCTTGTTCACTGCTGCAAGATGGGATTTTGTCTTTCGAATCTCCGCAGCGCATCCAGCGTGTACGTGCATGTGGGCCCATCGAGACTCGTCGAGAATCGCGACTGGGTCAGAGGCTCCCCCTCATCGTACGGGTCCATCTGGAGGTTGGAAGCAGTAGCCTAGAGTTTTATAGGTCTGATGGTAAGATCCAAACTTTCATAACCCTTCGCTCTTTGATTTCAGATTCTCCCTATCTCCAACACCAATTGTTTCCCAATATCTCGCCCTTTGAAGAAGTTGTTCATCAGTTCCTAGTATCTTTCAACCAATGGCCGCTCATTCCAGTTGCCTCGCACATTTCGATGGACTCGTCTTCGATGGAAAGCTTTGGCATGGCTCGAAAATGGTTGGACCATTGTCTTCAGAATCATCCTACCAACCTCTGTGCGCCGAAGGTGGATAGCATCCTTCCAACTCGTGTCATATGTGTTGGCAACACTTCCCAGAGCCCATTCATATACGAACCACCACCTGGGGAATTTGGTACATACGCCGCACTCAGCTACTGTTGGGGAAAGAGCCGGGTTTTTACCACTACAATTTCCACCCTAATACAAAGAAAAATGGGCTTTGCTCTGAATGAACTTCCTAAGACTTGCCGCGATGCTATTACTGTCGCGCGAGAATTATCTATACCATATCTTTGGATTGATTCTCTATGCATTATCCAGGACTCCCAGGCCGATTGGGAAACCGAGGCTGGACAAATGTGCTCAGTTTATCAGAATGCCCTGCTAACAATAGCAGCTGTCGATTCGCCTAATAGTAATTCTGGCCTGTTTTTAACGTGTCCGTCTCGTAAGACTATAAAACTGGAAAGTTTGGCCAACGACGGTCGCATATGTGAGATTTTCGTGCGCAGGGCTCATACTTCTTGCCAATTTAACTTCGTTCATACTCACCCTGAGACTCATTGCATTCTGACCACCCGGGGATGGACATTGCAGGAAGTCATTCTTTCGCAAAGGATGCTTTGGTTCACTGCGTCTGAGCTTGCGTGGGAATGCGGAGCGGAAAGTGCGTGTGAGTGTGATGCTACACCGACAAGTGAATGGATTTGCCAGTCAGATACCCGTTTGATGCGAATAACACTCACCCGTAATTCTTCCCACAGTACGGATTTGCATCATTCCTGGCGAGCATTAGTTCAGGAGTTCACTAGGAGAGATCTTACACAAGCAACTGATCGCCTGCCCGCAATATCCGGATTAGCAGCATCGTTTAAACGCCACATAAATAGCACTTACCTTTTCGGACTTTGGAAAGATGAACTTGAGAGACACCTTCTTTGGTGTAGTGACTCCTTTCGCAATAGTGCCTCTCAAATATCTTGCCGGTCTCCTTCTTTAGGGCAAGGCTATGCACCGTCATGGTCCTGGGCCTCGATTCCTGGAGCTATATGGTTCTCAAATCTAGCAAACCAGACCAATTTTGTTTCAGGTTTAGAGATTCTTCAAGTAGAGGTGTCTCAGAAGGGAGACAATGCGTACGGGCCGGGGACTGGCACAATAATTGTCAGGGGCAGTTTGATTGCCCTAGAACTAGGCGTCGCCGAGTTTTTATCGGTCGCCACAAATAATACAGAAGGGACAGACCATTTTTGTAGTATGGATGATTGGCTCCCTGACCCTGAATTCGCAGATCGCGAGTGCTTGGTTGGAAAGCCTCTTTTTTTCCTTGCGATTGGATTTTTGGTCAAATTCCAAAATTCTGCACAATCCTCCATTTCTTTGTGCGATGGGCTACTTCTTCAGCAGCTTGGTGGGGTACATAATACTTTTAGCAGGCTTGGATTTATTGAAGTCCACTTTGATCGCGGTAATGGATGGGGGGTTTGGGAGCAAAGCAGTGTTAAACAGAGAGTCCTATTAGTATGAGATCAAATATTCGTTGCTAGTGCTATGAAGATTTAGCTTTATAATATTTTCTTAACTCGCTTTTCTCAGGAGGTCAAGGGTTCTTAGACAGGACGTCCCTGATGGTTCTATGGTCGCGGCGGGTGACGTTCTGGTTTGCGAGATAGTATGTGGAGTTTCTGTCAGATAATCTGTATTCTCGAAAGACGTGGGTCACGTGCACGGGTCACGTGCACTGTAAAATCTCTTCGTAGCTCGCAGCCCTAGGGCCCCACGACAAGGACAACAATCAACGATCAAGTCAAGATCATCAATCAATCAACCCATTTCATTAATGAACTGCTCTACACGAATTTCGTGACAGTTATAAGCCCGGTCCGCCGACTTAAGAGGCTATTCAGCTATTACTTAATTATTTAAAGAAATTCTACCTTATCGTCAGACTCTGACACCTTATTGTTAAGGACGTAGACTCTAACAGAATCCTACCTTAAGTGTCACAGGACGATTCTGACACAAGATTCCACGAGATTCTACGAGATTCCATGAGAAATCCTACCTTAATCGTTAAAGGACGATCCTGACGATAAAATACCATCTCAATTCCTCCTGTGCCTATTAGTCAAATGACTTAACCGTTAAGTTCGTTGACGACGATCATCCTTAATAAGCCAGAAGACTGGGAATAATGGCTATGGCAACTCCAAGCCATTGTGAATTAGCAAATTTGGGCCCATATTAACCTAGCCACAGAAGCACCTTAAGAAGGTCTACTTAAAAAACCACCTTATCTAAAGGTTACAGATTTTAATAAGAATACAACCTTATATATATAGCTCTCGTTAAATTAACAGAAAGCGTATAAGAACAGTAGACGATACTATAACTAGGATATAAAGTATTTCCTAAAATAGGAAGATTATCTTTAACAGATCCACACCCAGATTATATCCATAGTATTAAGTTAGAAGAAGCTACTGCTTAACCCTTTCTTAACCATTAAAAAATGGCTATCTTAGTTAAAGGAGAATATAAAACCTACCTTATTGTTTATTAGGAAGAAGGTATAACACTAGTACACGGAAGCCCTTAAGGGGTTTAAATAGTTACTAAAATTAAACTAATGGCTAGATTAATGGGAACACGTAATATCCCTAAAAGAGAAGTATAAGATCCCTTAAAGATCTAATAGAATCTGGCTTTAAGATTTAGTAGAAGTTATTTAACCTTTTAGTAACACCTACTATATAAAGTACACTACTAAGTTAAATAACCCTTAGAAGTTAAGATCTTCTAAATACCATAGAGTAGTAAAGGAGCTATAAGAAGGACTTAGAACACCTTTAAAGAAAGCCAATACTACTATAAAAGGCAGTACCTTTAATATAGATTTTATAGAGTAAGCCACTAAGGATCACTCTAATACTACTAAGGGTTTGCAAAAAGGAAAGGCCTTAGTATATAATAGACGCTTAAAGAGAGCTAGGACACTAGTAGATAAGGAGACGTTCTATAAGAAGCTAACACCTAAGTACTTAACGTATAGAATATAAGGACACTCTATTTAGAACTATTAGTGTTTATTTAAAGATAAAAGACCTATAAGAGTTATAATAGGAGATGCGCGCATTAATAGGGTACTAAAGAAGGTAGAAAAGAATAAGAATCTTACTAACTAAGTTACTAAAATTAGACTTAAAAAATAAGAAGATAAAGCTTAATAACAACAGGATAAGAGCTAGAAAGTTAAAATTAAGGAAGAAGCTAATATAATATTCCTAGAATTGTATTATACTGGTTAACTCTATCCACTAAAGCTATTAACTATTCTTAACTTAGGAACCACTCTTTATATCTTTAATAACCTTACTTATTTTTATAATTTTAGAAAAGCTTTAAGACACAAATATATCATCGCTAGCAGCTTAGAAGTACCTATACTAGGCTATGGCGATATTACTATCTAAGTTATAAAACTAGATAAGAGTAAGGGAATCCTACGTCTTAAGGACGTTGCCTTTTATATAGACTTTAATACAAATCTAGTGTCATTCTATCTACTTTAAAAATAAGGGTACTACTAAGATAATAAAAGAGACAACAATCTTCTAGTTTAGAAGGATAATATAATTCTATATTAAATGGAAGAACGTTATAGACAATAAACTATTAAATACGTCCAATTAGGAAGTTAATTAGCATTTAATATAAGCCAACTGCTACGCCACTAATAGAAGTATAGAGTATTATTAAGAGACGCTTATCCAGATTTAAAAGGTAATACATATTTATAGTATCTACGTCTAGGTTATCTAGGACCTATAAGCCTTTACTATTTAGGTCTTAACGCCTTAGGAGTTAAGCTTTAAGGCCTAAAGATAATAGAATGTTAACATTACAGTCTCGCCAAAATTAAGTATTAGGTCTTAAGAAGGTTCTTAGAATAGAATATTAATAAACCTTATCTTAACCTCTATATTAACTAAACTAACCTTAAGGAAGCGCATACTAAATTTATATAAGTTATATTTATCTATAACGCCTTCTTAGGAAGAACCTTCCCGTATTTTATAACAACATATAGTAAAGAAAAGAAGACACTATAAATACTTAAAGATTTTATCCAATGGATTTATCTAAGGTATAACTTTAAGGTTAACACTATTAGATTAGACAACAAGCTAGGGAGAAGGAAAACCCTTAAATAGCTACAGACCTAAGGGATTATATTTAAGCCTTTGGCGCCTTATACCTAAGCTTAAAATAGTACCACCAAACACTTAGGGGGTGTAATTATTAAGAGAGCACATATAATAAGAATTGCTACTAATCTACCATATAATCTATAGAAAGAGATAGTTAACTATACAGTCTACCTTTAAGATTAAATGCCACAGGAAAGCAATGGTTGGAAATTGCCATATAAGAGGTTCTATACCTTCCTAGCTAATAGGTTAAGAAAGCCGCAACTAGCGCACCTAAAAGCCTACGGCTATAGGGCATACGCGATAATATTAGACACCCAGCTAAAGAAGAAAAGGCTAAGCAAGCTAGATCCGCAAGCCTATATCGGCTACCTTATTAGCTATAACTTTACTAATATCTATAGGATCTAGATCCTATATAAAGGTATTATTATCTCTACTAGGGACGTCATCTTTAACAAGAAGACGTTCTTTAATAGTAAGTGAACGGACATCTTAAAGGACCTATACGCTAAGTTAAACACGCTAATTAAGAAGATTTAACTCCCTAATACCCTAACTAAGAATAAGGTACTTCTAGAAGACAATAAAAAGGTATTTAAACTATTAATTTAAGAGGAAGACAACAACGTTAATAAGCCAGTTTAAACCTTTAATAAGTTAGCAGATCTTAAGTTTATAAGAGCTCTTAAAGATATATATTATACGCCACCTCTAACAGAAGAAGATAAAGAATCTCTATATACCTTTTACGTTAAGTATCCTATAAGGTTAGATATATAAGGTACTAATTAGGACATTATTAGCCAAGTAAAAGACAGGTTTTACACTTAGGGGGTGTTCAACAACTCTATTAAGGACTTATTTAAGGAAGCCTATAATAATAGGTTTAAAGACTTTGTTTCTAAAAGGATCATATTAGCCTATTACAGCATCTTCTTAGCAGGAAGGAAGTTTAACCTTAATAGTCAACTTAATAATAGTAAGCTAAAATTAGGTAGAATATATAATATTAGATTATATAGAAAGAACCTACCTTTGCCACCTTAGTCAATCTAGAACCTTAATATATATCCTCTTTAAGATTAGTTCTAAGAGGCTTAATAAGCCTATCTCCAATCTTATTATTAAATAAGGTCATTTTAAGAAATAGATAAGAAGTATATAAAGGGACAGCAGGTCCTTAGCTTAATGTAGGTGTTTATTTATAAGATAAATAAGCACGGATTCCTCTAGAAATATAAGGCACGCTTAATAGTATGCAAAAATTAATAGGCCCTAGGAGACCTACCTATAAGAGCTACTATATTAGCTAGTACAACCTTCTAAACCCTTATGGCGATTACCGTAAAATTTAACCTAGAGATAATATAGATAGATATAGTTAACGTATTTATCCATTGCGATCTTAATAAGGTTATATATATAAAGCTACCGCTAGGGTTTAGTAAAGGAAAGACAGACAAAGTACTACGCTTAAGAAAAGCCCTATATAGACTACAACAATTACCACTATTATAGCAGAAGAATCTCACGAGCTTATTAAACAAATTGGGTTTTAAAGAGGTACCTTAGGAGCCATATATTATGCTAAAAGGTAGAATAGTTATCTTCTTCTATATTAATAATACTGTCTTCTGCTACCAAAAGACAGATAAGAAGAAAGCTTAAGAAGTAATTAAGGAGCTAAGTAAGGAATACCAGATAAGTACCCTTAGCGAGCTAAAATAGTTCCTAGGAATCTATATGCTATACAATTATAGCTAGAGGCTCCTATAGCTATCCTAGGAAGCCTATATTAAGAAGATAGCTAACTAGTATAAGATAGATCTTAAAGGGCGTCTTCCAGATACTCCTATAGCAGAATTAGAACTCCTTCCTACTAATTACTATATAATCTGTCTAACGCGTCCATCCCTTAATACAGACCTATTAGTCTGTCCTATATTCCTACCAGCCTCTATAATGCTATATTAGAGAAAATTGGGTTCAGTACTCTATATAGCCACTATAACGCGTCCAGATATTGCCTTTGCAGTATTACAGCTAGTAAGGTTCAATTAGAACCTAAGCTAAAAGCATTATTAAGCGGTAGACAGAGTTATCTAGTACCTATATAGTACAAGAAGTAGAGTAATCTGCTATAGAGGAGATAAGGAAGAAATAAATAGTAGAGGGAGAGATAAAGGAATACGCGATAAAGGATAAGACAACGGAAGAGATGGTGCGTAATTATTTATCTATGCTAGTAACGCATTATTTATAGACAACTCTATTAATAGAAAGAGCTTATAAGGATATATTATAAAGCTATTTAGGGGGTTAATTGCCTAGAGAGCAAATAAGCAGGATATAGTTACGACGTTAAGCACAGAAGCTTAGTTATTAGCCCTATTACAGACAGCAAAGGAAGCTATCTTTATTAGTAGGCTATTTAAAGTAATAACGTTACGCCTAAATAAGCCCTTAATTATTAAATATAATAACACGCAGACGCTCTAACTAATTATAGAAGATATAGCAAAGCTAATTATAAAGCTCTAACACATTAACATTTATTAACACTAGCTATGTTAGGAATACGCAATAAGATAAGTATAATTTTAATAGATAGTAACAAAGGAGATAATTGCTAATAGACTTATAAAGGCCCTGCCCAAGTAGAGGTTTTAAAGCTTCGTTAATATAATTAGGATAGTAGATATTAAGGAGCAGCTAGATAAGGAGAAGTAACTAGAGGACCTAAGGGACAGTATTAGAGCAAGATAGAAGGATTTAGATAAGATTATGGTTCAATTAACTTATTAACGGACACAAGAAGGTAGCTAGCTTTAACCTTAAAGAGCTCAAAGCTAAAGGGGTGTGTTAGATAATCTGTATTCTCGAAAGGCGTGGGTCACGTGTATGGGTCACGTACACTGTAAAATCTCTCCGTAGCTCGCAGCCCTAGGGCCCTATAACAAGGACAACAATCAACAATCAAGTCAAGATCATCAATCAATCAACCCATTTCATCAATGAACTGCTCTACACGAATTTCGTGACAGTTTCGGTTTCTTTGTTTAGGCCTTGGTTTGGACTTATACTAAGATGGTTTCCAGGGAATTTAATCACAGAACGAAGGGTATTACTACTCTCGCTAGGGAAATCAATAAATGCCGTATCTAATGGAGTTATTGTAATGTGTCCCGCCCCCACGTCGCCATACGGCCAAAAAGACAGTGAGTGCTTGCGAGCTTGTCGTAAGCGTGGCGGGATCTAATATATGTACTCTTACAGTTTTAATCCCCGTTACTAAACCTTACTTTATAGCGGTCTTAGTCTCTGCCTCTATTATTACGTCCTTAAGGTTTATATACTCCTAGTAAGCTACCTTTATTGCCTTATTGTTGCTAAATATTTTACCTAGCTTCAATTTATCATCTTTAATATCCGACTAGTATAATAATAGTTCTTTAGTTTCTTTAAGATTTTGTAATTCTGGCTCTTATAGCCAATAGTTTGCGCCATACTTAGCGTTCTTATAAACTTAGCATATATTGTTATAACAAAACGCGAAGTGCTTAATTATATGCTCCTTGGTTTTACGTAACATGCTTATATCTATTTTATCGTTCTCTAATAATTAGGTTCCCTTTACTACATAGTTACTCTAGCTACCGAAGTAGGAACCCTCCGAAACCACACACGCACCCACAAAGGCGAGGCCACAACTACACCCTCAGATCATATACATTCTGCGACTAAAGACTAATCTCTCACGGTACCCCGAGATTCTGGGCACCACCAATATTTATAGGCAAAACTATGTCGCGCCTGTGCCGCGGCACTGTCACGTGGTTGGTACGGACTTCTCCAATGTTCCCGTCCTATTAACATTCGTGACACATTATCCTCTATTTCAAGACCTGTTTAACTCCTTCCGCAAGTTTAATACATCGGGTCCCTTATGTTGCGCTTACCGGGCTTACCGACCACAAATAATAAGTGGGAAGGGATGTTGCTGGCAGGATAAGCGTAGGCAAGGAGATTGCAATCCGAAGCCCGATGATCTGCTATTGTATTATTATCTACGCCGTAGGGAGCCGCCTTCTTAGCGAAAGTTTGCAGCGTTACAATCTTATAAAGGTCTTTAGATCGGGTGAGCTCCAAAAAGGACTTTATCGCTATAACCTTAAGAACTCCACGAGATCGTAATAGCCAGCTCTAGCAGCCACAGCCTGTGGCTTTAGCCCATCAACTGTTCTATCCTTAAGATGCACATAATACTTAAATACCAAAAACCGTGCAATATCTTTATGGCCCGCCTCTGCGCACAGGGTTGTTTTGGATAATGCGAATAAGCGAGCATAGAATATCCTTTATCCAATAGAAAATGCATATGATATCACAATCGATAAGGATAAAGTGCCCCGTGCGGGCTTTTCTACCCTAACCAAGTGGAATTCAGCAGAATTCGGTGGTAGAATTCAGCAGAATTCGGTGGTAGAATTTGGCAGAATTTGATAGATATTGCAGATATTGCAGATATTGCAAATATTGTGTAACGGAACCTTGTAGCAGGAACTACGGTAGATTCGTTAATGGGCTGGGTATATAGGTATAAACAATAAGTCAACAACGTAATAACAACTGGTGGAGTGGTTGCCCAATAAATTAACTCTAATTATATTCTGAGATTTACTACGAAGAGAGAACTATCTGGGTAGGGACTGTGGTCCTTTAAATACACAACCATACGCCTAAGAAATCCCTTCACTCCATAAGGTATATATACTCTATCTACTCTATCCTATAGATTATATAGATTATACAGATTATATAGATCACATTCCTTGTTATATAGTTCCACCAGATCTATCCTAGACTATGCCTATATTAACCAACTAGCTTCTACTAACTCTTCTCTAAGTAGTTATAACATTATACTTAAGCTGTCCATAACACCATCTCCCTCCTCTTTATCTTTATCCTTAAAGATTCCTAATATCTCTAAGTCGTCTACTAGAGGTATAATGTCCATTTAATTAACTTGGTTAATATTCTTACTTATTATGCCTTCTAAGGTCTCTAAACCTTTAGCCTCTTCTTCTATAACTTATTAGTCTTATACCATTGCTATAATACTATCTCTTAGTGAGATCATGCTATCTCTATATTCTTATTATGCGAAAGAGGGGTTAGTTTATATTATATTAGCAAGTCCTTTATTTTAGCAACCTTCCTCTTATTTAGAGTGCACTAAAGCGAATATTTAATTATCCTATAACGTTCGCTCTATCTCTAATACTAAATATACGCGTCCTATAACTCTTAACAGTCTTTAAGTTCCCTAAATAACTTATTATAGGGTCTTATATTTAATCTGCTACTACAAAGCTTAATAATAAGCTCTTAAGTACTTTAGGCAAGATTTATCGTCTTTAAGACAAAGACTATATTTATACTAAGCGGGTAAGGGATAAGGAGCGTCGTGCTCTTAAAGCTCGCGCCTCTACCTATACTTAGCTGCTTCGTCTTAAGCGCGTTTATAAGAAGGTTCGTTCTAAGGAGTAGAAACTTGTTTAATAGGGTTTATCTAAGCTAGGTAATAAGAGAGTAGTACTTCTAGAGAAGGAAACAACTCTAAGTAATATAGTAGTTACTCTTCCTGGGTCCCCCTTAGGTAACTTATCCTCTAGCGATCCTTTTTTAATACTCCCTAACCTACTTTCGTCTAATACTCCTATACCTTTCCTATAGCGTTCTCTAAGTTACTTAGTGGTTCTTAGGTAGTCTTACTATAGCCTATCTACTTTACTTTATACTATATTTTATTATCTACGTCCTTATAACTGATAATCTTTAAAACTTGCCATTTGTCTTCTTCCTACCCTCTATATATATCTGCCTTATAGACTAGTAGCTTAACATTCCTATATACTGGCTCTAGCATTGCAGTATGCTGTATAGGGTAGATCTTTATTTTAGCTAGTAGGTTTAACTTATACATAACCAATAAAATTCTCTTTGCAATTTTAAAAGGTCCTAGTCTAACATAGTCCAATTTCTTGCTTAGTCGTTAACTCTTAAAATTTTTGTATAGTAGCCACACTTTATCTCCCTCCTTAAGATCTAGTCCCTTAGATCTCTTAGTATTATAGTACCTTTTTATTCGCTCTTGTACTAGTTTAGCTGTTTCTATAAGGTCTATATAAAGATTCATTAACATCTCCATTCTTTGCTTAGCTGTGCTACTTGTTTTCTTTACTTGTTATAGTAATAATAATATTCCCATTCCTTCTTATAGTGTTGTGTTGTATATAAACTATATAACTAGTAATAACGATACCCAATTGTTCTATATGTGATTGATATAATACCTTAGATACTATTCTAGTATCTGGTTTAATCTTTCCGTTTATCTATCTGTTTGCGGATAATACGCTATTAAGGTTACTACGCAAACTCCTTATTCCGCCAAGAATACCTCCTAAAATGCTGCTATAAATCTTAAATCTCTATCTAATATAATCTTATTAGGTGCTCTATGTCTTGCAAACACTTCCTTAATATAGATTCTAGTGACATCTTCTGCTAATATCTCTTCTATGCATGCTATAAAGTATCCCTACTTTATTAGCTTATCCACTATTACTAAGATTACGTTATAATCTTGTCCTATAATAGGATCTCTTAACTTTAGTAACTTAATAATAAAGTCCCATAATATAACTTCCTATAGTCTTTCTAGTATTTTAATAGGTTATAGCCTACCATATAGCTTATACCTTATTAGTTTATTTCTCTAACAATTTAGACATTCCTTTATAACTTATCTTGCTAGTCCCTAGATTCCTTAAACAATATATTCCTCTTAAAGTCTTAATACTAAGCTTATAGCTCCATTATATCCTTATGTTATTCCCTTATAAAACTCTTTTATAAACTCCTCTATAATTACCTTTAGAATATAAGTAGCTTCTCTATTCTTATATTGCTCTAAGTCTAGATCCTCTACCTAAGCTTTTTAGATCTTCTATATCTAATTACTCTCTAGTGATTTATGGATCTAACTTTCTCTAGTTGCTGCGATCTTTAGATAATTATACCTAATTAATCCATCTTAATCCTTTCGCAGTAAAGCCCCTAATAGCTTTTTACCATTTTATAGTTTAGCCTTTCTACTTAGAGCATCTGCTCGTATATTATTAGTACCCTTAGTATACTAAATCTTAAAATAGTATTCTATAAGCATTTCCGCCTATCTAACCTATCTTTAGTTAAGTTCCTTTATTATTAGAAATCCTATAAGGTTTTTATAGTCCGTTCTAACCATAAATAGTTTCTCTATACCTTACAAAAATACTCTCTATTTCTTTAAAGCTATAACTATACCTAATAACTCCTTATTATAGATGTTATAGTTCAGTTCTAGTAGTGTTATCTTTTAACTATAGTACGCTACTAGATGCTATGCGTCCTAATGCTTCTATAGCAAATATACTCCTAATGCAAAGTCTAATATATCTATCTTAACAACCGTCTCTAACTTTAGTTAATAGATCTTAAGGATTAGTCCTTAGGTAAATAACTCTTTTAGTTCTTTAAATAACTTCTTTTACTCTTTTACCTAAACCTATAGTTCCTCTTTCTTTATTAGCCTTGTAAATAGCTTAATACTTTTTAACTATTATACTATAAACCTCCTGTAGTAATTACAAAATCCTAGAAATAACCTTAACTGGGTAATATTCTCTAGTTCTTGCCAACTTACTATAGCTTTAACTTTCTTTAGGTCCATACTAATCTTTCCTAGTTTAATAATAAATTCTATAAAACCAGTCTTTCTTATAAAGAACTTATATTTTTTAATTGCTATTGGCATCTGTTCTTCCTATAGTCTCTTTAAGACCCACTTAATATATTCTTCATGTTCTTCCTCGCTTATTAAGTAGATAATAATGTTGTTAAGGTATACCATAACAAACTTATCAAGGTGGTTTCCTAACATACTATTAATTCGCTTCTGGAACGTTACTAGTACATTTATAAGTCTAAACTATATAACTAACAGTTTGTATAGTCCTTCCTTTAACCTAAAAGCTGCCTTCTATTTATTGCCTTCCTTAACTCTAATCTAATAGTACGCCCATTTTCGATCTATCTTTGTAAAGATTTGCGCATTACCTATCCTGTCTTAGATTTTGCTAATTAAGAGTAAAGGATACCTATCCTTTCTAGTAATGCTGTTTAACTATCTATAGTCTATATATATCCTAAGTTTTCTGTTTTTCTTTAAAGTAAACAATACTAGATATCCTACTAATAACTATAACAGTCTAATATATCCCTTTTATAAGTTCTTCTAGATGAACTCCTTAAGCGCCTATTGCTTAGTTTCTGTGAGCTTATAGATTAAAAAGAACTTTAGACTAGTTCCTAGTTCCAACTCTATCTTATAGTCCTATGCTATATACTCTAACAGCTTTTTCCTTTTTAGTAACTATAACTTTTTACCATACTTATGGTATCTCTTTGGTATATAACTTAAGCCTCGCTTAGTCTCTTTATACGTCACTCCAACTTAGTACTATACCAACTTGGTTTGCTGTTATATCTTATATCATTATATATCTTTAATATTGACCTAACCTATAACCTAATTAATCTTTAGATTATATTCCTATAACCAAGGCATTCCTAGTATTGCCTCGTCCTTTCCTAATAGTAGGATATTAAAAGACATTCTAACTTGTCTCCCTTTAATAGTTAACTAAATAGGTCCTATTTTGAGATTAATAATACCTTCTCTATAGGCTATTTAATCTCCTAAAATCGTTATAAGTGGATATGGGTGTTTTTTTTATCTATATAGTAATCCTATCCTTTCCACTGCTGCTAGTAATATATGGTTCCTTATTACTCCACTATCTATTAATGCTTTAAACTGTTAATCTTGCTACTTAACTCGTAAATTTAGGTATTATCCTTAAATTCCTTTAAGGGTCTGTCACGGCACTGTCCTGACGCGTACTGTCTTGTACTGTCTCATACTGTCTTGTACTGTCCTGTACTGTTTCCTACTATTAGCTGGCCTACCACTAGAGCCTTGGCGGCTGCCACTACTATTTATATACAATACCCCCTTTTACCTCCTTCTCCTCTTTATACCACAATGTAGTTATTCAGCCTATTAGCATTATAGCACTGTGACAGTTTATAGTATCTCCTCTTACGCCCCATTGCGATCTTTATTTTCCCCAGTCCACTGTCTCTGTTTTCCCAGTATAATCGCGACCTAACGCAACTAACAACACCATACCACAGTCCTAGATAATCTTAGTACAGTCCTAGACAATCTTAGTATTGTCCTAGACAATCTTAGTATTACAGCCAGCCTTATAAATTTTAATTACCCTACCTAGATCCCCTAAAATGGGTAACTAGAATACCCTATTTGTAACGGGACTAGCCCAGTTACAGTAGGAATGTCTCGGTAAAACACTCAACAGATAAAGTCCGACGCTTTAACCAAATTCTGCCGAATTCTGCCAAGTTCTAACAGATTAATTAAATTACCAAAGTCCGTCAAAGACCGCGCGTGTATGTGCGCACGCATTAACCACCAAGACCCCTAACTATTTAATTATAGGGTTCTCCCGTAATTCCTTTCTCTTCTTTACGCAACGTTTTATTCTCTGCAAGAGCTATATACCCTTAGATTTAGATAGAATTTATATTATTCCTTTAAATCTTCCTTAAAGCCTCTTCGCGCCCTTATATTATATTATATTAATACCACTACCCTTAAAATAGTAAACGAACTTAAATCCGCCACGTTAACTATTACAGCCCTAGTTAGGGAACAAATGACTATAATACAACAGTCCTTTACGGATGCCTTAGCCCAGCAACAAGCTATACTAGAAGCCTAGCATTAGTAATTAATTAAAGCAATATATAAAGAACTCTATGACGCCAAAGTACTTGTATTAGAAACCCTAACAGCAACACCTGTAAATAAGATTAAGATAACTATATGCAAACCCAGCCTGTTAAATACAAACCCTAAACTAGTAATAGTAGCTTAACCTATACCTATAACAAACCTAATACCTACTACAAAATCAGAAAAGCTTCCTAACCCTTTAATGTTTAATAGAAATTAAAATAACCTGCGCCTCTTTATAACTAAGCTCCGTCTTAAACTTTTAATAAACTATAACTAATACCCCACTAAAGCTAGCAAGATTAGCTATGGAATATCTCATTTAAATAAAGACGCTGCATAAACTATGGATCTATTCTTCTATAACGGCACCTTCGTTAATTTTAAAACCTTTATCTCTCTATTAGAACAAATATATAATAACACCAGCTATAAACACACCGCTATTACTAAACTTAAAAACCTATAATAACGGAACCGAGAATTTACCAGCTTCTTTTCGGAATTTTTAGGCCTTATTAGTAAACTAGATTAGAATAAAGCCGCTAAAGTTACTGCTCTTTAATAAGCTATTTTAGATAAAATTAGAGCATAGTTAGTAGGTAGGGAACTGCTAAAGGACCTACCTAAATTTGCTATAATATATTAACAAATTAATAAGGACCTTTAATACAACAAACAGACTCATTCCCTAAAGCCAACCATACCTTATATTTAAGACTTTACGAAACCAATATATACCCTAAAACGCGACCCTTCTCTAAAACCTATATACGACCCTATGGACCTTAACGCCACTTAATCCTACGCACCCTTAGGAACCAATAAATAAAGAACTTAAGCCGTAAATGGAGAATGCTTTAGATATGGTAGAAAAGGACATATCTAAAGGAATTGCCAAACTCACCCTTTTAAAAAAGTCCGCCGTAGTTCCTTTTACTCCTTAAATCGCACTCGCTCTTAAAGCCGTACTTACTCCTTAACTTATACTTATCCTATAAATCATACCTAGTTATAACGGGACTAGCCTAGTTACAGTAGGAATATCTCGGTAAAACACTCAACAGATAGAACTTGAAGCTTTAACCAAATTCTACCAAATTCTGCCAGCTTAATTAACTTCTGCCAAGTTCTACCAGATCAATCAAATACTACCAAAGTCCGTCCGCATGCGTATGTGCGCACGCATCGACCAAGACCCCTAAACTGTTTAATTGCAAGATTCTCTTGTTAGTCCTTTCTCTTCTTTACGCAACATCTTGTTCCTAGCAAGAGCTATATACCCTCAGATTTAGATAGAATTTATATTATTCCTTTAAATCTTTCCCGAAGCCTCTTTACACCCTTATATTACGTTGCGTCTAAAACAACTACTATTAAAATGGCAAACGACCTTAAATCCCACGCGTTAACTATAAGCATTATAACCCTAGTTAGGGAACAGTTAACTGCAATGCAAGAAGCCTTTACAGATGCTTTAGCTTAGTAGTAGGCTGCACTAGAAGCCCAGCATTAGCAATTAATGGAAACACTCTATAAAGAACTCCGCAATGTTAATACACTTATAATAGAGATCCTAATAGTAACACCTACAAACAAAATTAAGATAACTATATGCGAACCTAGCCTGTTAAATACAAACCCTAAACTAGTAATGGTAGCTTAACCCATACCTATAACAAACCTAGTACCTACTATAAAATCAGAAAAGCTTCCTAACCCTCTAATATTTAATAGAAATTAAAATAACCTATATCCCTTTATAACTAAGCTCCGCCTTAAACTCTTAATGAACTATAACCAATACCCTACCAAAGCTAGCAAGATTAGCTATGGGATGTCTCAATTAAGCAAAGACGCTGTATAAACTATAGACCCATTCTTCTGTAACAGCACCTTTATTAATTTTAAAATCTTCGTCTCTTTATTAGAACGAATGTACAATAACGCCAGCTATAAATATACCGCTGTTACTAAACCTAAAAACCTATAATAATAGAATTAAGACTTTACCAGCTTCTTTTTAGAATTTTTAGGCCTTATTAGTGAACTAGATTAGAATAAAGCCGCTAAAGTTGCTGCTCTTTAACGAGCTATTTCGGATAAAATTAAAGCATAATTAGTAGATAGGGAACTGCCAAAAGACCTACCCAAATTTGCTACAATATGTTAATGAATTGATAAGGACCTTTAATATAATAAATAAACTCATTCTTTAAAGCCAACCACGCCTTGCGTTTAAGACTCTATGAAACCAATATATACCCTAAAGCGCGACCCTTCCCCAAAACCTATGCACAACCCTATGGACCTTGACGCCACTTAATTCTACGCACCCTTAGGAACTAATAAATAAAGGACTCAAGCCATAAATGGAGAATGCTTTAGATATAGCAGAAAAGGATATATCCAAAGGAATTGCCAAACTCACCCTTTTAAAAAAGTCCACTGTAGTTCCTCCCGGTCTTTAAATCGCACCCACTCCTTAAATCACACTTGTTCTTTAAGCTGTACTTACTTCTTAACTTGTACTTATTCTATAAATCATACCTAGTCATTACAAAGCATTTTATACTTGGCTAACTTAGAAAACAAATCATCCTAGGGCCAAGTCGCGCCTTAGGACAAGAAGTAGAAGAGTATAAGTATCTAGGCTCTTCTAGCGCTAATACACAACATAACTCCCTTAATGTACTTGGCGAAATTCAAATACTTAAAAAATGGAAGGAGGTATAAATCCTTATAGACAGCGGAGCTACTAGTATAGGCTTTATTAATACAAACTACGCAAAAACCCAACGCCTAAATTTAAAGAAACTTAATAAGCCCTAAGGCCTACAAGGCTTTAACGGCAAACCCTTAATATATAGCGAATTAACGCACTACGCTCTTGTAAAAATGCAGATGGGCAAATACCTTAAATACGTTTCCCTATTTATAACACCCCTAAAGCAATATAAGATAATACTTAGATATAGATAGCTAAAACAGCACAACCATTTAATTAGCTGGGTTAAAGAAATACTAAAATTCCGCACAACCTATTGCCGAAGTTATTGTTTAAAACACCACCTACCCTACAAACATGTACAAGACTATTTAAATTTAACATAATATAAATTGCCCTTACTACAAACCTTAAACCAATACAACAAAACTACAACTACTGATTATAGTAAAGAATGCGAAGATAATATATTAAAACCCCTTGAAATTCGTATAATACAAGCCGCACCTTTTATTTCGTTAGCAAGAAAACAAAACCACAAAATCTTCGCTATAATAATAGAAGACATTAAGAAGGCGCTAGAACTAAAGTAGTATATTAACCCTTAACCTCTTATACCTAAGGAGTACCACGATCTAATTAATAAGTTTAAAAAACAATTTGCAGACCAGCTACCCCCGCATTAGGATAAACACGATTTTAAGATAGAACTTAAACCTAGTATAATACCAAAGTTCGGTCCGCTATATGGTATGTTATAAGAAGAACTGCTTATAATGTAATAATACCTTAACGAGCATCTAGAAAAAGGATTTATTTACCCTAGTTAATCTCCATTCGCCTTACCCATATTATTCATTAAAAAGCTAGGAGGAGGCTTAAGATTCTATATTAATTACTAAGCCCTAAATATAATCACGATTTAAAATTAATATCCAATCCCCTTAATCTAAAAGACGCTTAACTGCCTAGCAAAGGCATAATATTTTATAAAGCTTAATATAGTTGCTGCCTTTAATTGAATTCGTATTTAAGAAGGAGATAAGAAGTACACAGCCTTTTATATATAATGGGGACTCTTTAAATACCTAGTAATGCCATTTAGTGTAAAGAACGGTCCCAGTACGTTTTAGCAATATATTAATAATACGCTCCGTGAATTCCTTAATGTATTTGTTACTATATATATTAATAATATCCTAATCTACTCGTCTTTGCTTTCTAAGCATTAAAGACATGTCCAAATAGTCCTTAAACATTTGCGAGATGCGGGTTTATAATGCAATATTAAGAAATGCAAGTTCCATGTGTCCAAAGTCATATACCTAGGCCTAATTATATCCCATAACAGAATTAAAATGGACCTTGAAAAGGTTGCTGCAATTATAAACTAGGGAAGCCCTAGTAACATATAAGACATTTAAGAATTCCTAGGATTTGCAAATTTCTACCGCCGATTTATTAACCAGGTCTTGAAAATTGCCTAACTATTAGTAAACCTAACAAGAAAGAATATGAAATTTAAATAGACTGCTAGATGTAAACAAGCTTTTAATAACTTAAAACAACGCTTTATAACCGCTCCAATTCTTGCCCACTTTAACCCTAATCTTAAATGTATTGTTAAAACAGACTCATCTGATTATGCCCTAGGGGGAGTGTTATTGTAATATAATAAGGACGGTAAGCTACGTCTAGTAGCCTTTCTCTCTTAAAAGCTTGCCCCTGCCGAATTGAACTATAAGATATATAATAAGGAACTACTTGCAATTGTTAGATACTTTAAATAATAGCGTCCAGAACTTAAAGGATTATTGTTTCCAATACGCGTGTTAACGGACCACAAAAACCTGCAGTACTTTATGACTATAAAGTAGTTAACGCAGCGCCAAATTTATTAGGCCGAATACCTCTTATAATTTGACTTTAAGATTACATACTAATTGGGTAAACTTAATCAGAAGCCTAATACATTAACATAACAATTATAAGATTTACCTGCGAACGCCTTAGACAAACGGATTATAAATTAATTACGGATCTTATTACCCCCTAAACGCTTTAAGAAACTACGTCCTATGTTCCTAGATACGGAACTTAATAGAAACGAATTAGAAATTAATAAATAGGAAATAGAAATTAATGAGCTAATGGAATATAAATACAAGAATGATGTATAGATAGCAGATATAATAAAAGCGATTTAAACAGGAAAATGACAGTATAAAGATATTACACTCACCAAATGTGAAATTTGTAATGATCGACTATACTATTAACAGAAGATAGTAGTTCCGAATTCCAAACCCTTACGATTTAAGATACTTGAATTTGTATACGATTCCCCTATAGTAGGACATCCTGGCTGTACGAAGACTTATAAGATTATTTAACAAGCATACTACTGGCCTATAATACATAACTATATGGGAGCCCGGGAGAAGCGATCGACAGAGACAGCCCTAGACCTCTTAGTCAACCAAGTACAGACAGTTTGGCAGACAAAAGGCAATGTGGCGTCACTACTCTCCCTTGATATTACTGGAGCCTTTAATAGGGTAGTACGAAAGCGCCTATGGCACGTACTACGGGTAAAGGGGATCCCAGAGAAGCTAGCTGCCTGGGTAGAAACCTTTATGACGGACAGATCTACAACGCTAGTACTCTTAGATTGGGAAATGGAGGAGTTCCCAATATCCGCAGGCATCCCGCAGGGGTCTCCCTTCTCACCTATCCTGTTCCTCTTCTATACAGCAGAGCTACTAGACCTCTGTAATAACCCGCAGGAAAGACTAAGCGCCAGTGCATTTATAGATGACACTAACTTACTTGCGTACGGTCCGTCTATGGAGGAAAACTGCCAGATCCTAATGCGTGGCCATAACCGCTGCCTTGACTGGGCGCGCCGCTACGGCGCTAGCTTCGCCCTAGAGAAGTATAAGCTTATACATCTATCCTGGAACCTAAAGCAGTTTAATATACAGGCCCCTCTCCCCCTATTGGGGGTAGAGACTAAGCCTAAGGCCTTAATGCGCATTTTAGGTATCTGGCTTAACCCACGGCTAAACTGGGGGGCATATATAAAGGAGATACAAAAGAAGATGAAAACGTATACGAACGCCCTACTGCGGACAACAGCCTCAATATGGGGAGCTACCTTTGTATGGGCAAGGCAGATCTACAACGCCGTAATCCAGCCCGCTATTGCCTACGGAGCAGTAATCTGGCACACGCCTACCCCAATTAAAGGTCCTAAAAGCACTAAACCCGTAGGCCCAGCTGTAAAGCTAGCTAAGATTCAAAATAAGTGCCTAAGAGCAATAGTAGGGGTATATAAGGCAACTCCAACCTTAGTTCTTGAAACTAAAACCTTTATACCCCCGCTAGATCTCTACCTAAATAAAAGACTCACAAACTTTAGGTTTAGGCATAAAAAAAAGTTAGTTATAGAGGCTTGCGTGCAGATATAGGGGAAACTAGCCTAAAGATAAAGATAAAGACGGGGTTAAAACCAAAACGGAAATATATATACAGAGGGAGAGAAACGGACCCAGTAGGTAGAGGAGTAGAGGCAGCAAAAATAAAGGACAGAGATGCCGCTTCTAGTAAGCTAGAAGAGAAAATAGGGAGCTAATCGGCCGAAATGGGGACTTATAGGGGTAGGGCCACCGTTAGAAGAACCGCTAAAGATACATAAGGAGCTTAAGAAAGCAGAAAGCTTAGTTTTAACGCAGATACGGACGGGATGGATAGGGCTAGCGGCCTTCCTAAATAAGGCTAGGGTACCAGACTTTCCCTCCCCTATATGCTAGTGCGGCTAAGCCGAAGAGACGGCGTTATATATTATAGCCTACTGCCCCCAGTTCGCAGAGCAGAGGTAAGGGCTAGCGGTAGGCCGCCTGGAGGTTAAAAAACTAGCTAGTACGGCCAAGGGAGCGAAACGGCTCGCAAGATGGTTCCTATAACTACGGGTTCTACCGCAGTTCCACTATGCGGAGGAGCTCCTGCGAGAGGAGAAAGAGAAAGAAAGGGGAGTAAGTAGGCTAGCTAGGTGAGAGGCTTGCTGAATAGAAGGAGTAGGCGTCTGTAGACGCCTTTTCGATACTTATAGGCTGCGAAGTAGACGGCAGAGAGTGTATAACAGGCCGAGGAGGGGTTTTTTTGTCCCGTATCGGGTTTTCCCATTATGTAAAATAGGAGTACCACATGGCCACAGAGCTAAATCGGTGTAAGATCAATAATAATACATAACTATATACAAAAATACGTTCGAGCCTGCAGAATGTGCGTGCATAGGAAGACCTCTTATATAAAGAAGTAAGGAGTACTTTAACCGTTGCCAATTCCAATATAAAGATAGCGAGATATCTTAATCAACTTTGTAGTTAACTTGCCTAACAGTAACGGGTTTATAAATGTTATAGTAGTTGTTAACCATTTTATAAAAATGCAATATATGATTCCTATAGACTTAATTAATGCGATATTAGTAGCCAAATGTTTCGTTAAGCACATCTTTAAGCTATACGGACTTCCTAATTCAATAATATCTAACCATAGAAGCCAGTTTGTTTTAGACTTCTGGCAAGCTCTATGCAAACAATTAAGCATTTAAATATAACTCTTAACTGCATTTTATCTAAAGACAGATAGTTAAACCAAAATTGTAAATGCAATTATAGAATAATACCTATAAATATACTGCTCCTACCTACAAGATAACTGGGAAAAATGGCTGCCTTTAGCTAAGTTTACTGTAAATAATATAATAAACGTATTAACAGGCATAACGCTATTCTACGCAACCTATAGATAAGACCCCTAACTTGGATTTAAACTATAACCTAAAATTAATATAACAGGACCCACAATTAAACGGATTTAGTTAATTGACACATATAACTTCACTAATTAAATAAAGCAGTTAATAGAACTATTACGAAGTAAATTAACATACGCTTAAACAGTATAGGAATGGCATACAAATAAAGGACAAGCCCCCGCATGGGACTTTAAGGAAGGTAATATAGTTTACCTAAATACACAAAACCTAAAGACTTAACGGCCCTTAAAGAAACTTAATTGGAAGTTTATAGGCCTATACCAAATTAAAAAGAAATTAAGCCTATATACTTATAAGCTCAAACTACTAACTAAGATGAAAATACATCTAATGTTTTATATAAGCTTACTATAACCCTTAAAAGACGAACCTATAACTTATAAAGTGCCGCCACCACCTCCTATAATTATTGATAACGGTAACGGTTCTTACTTTATTGACTCAATTAATAATATGTAATAGAAAACATAATTTAAACAATTTAAACTTCTTATTAAGTGGGAAGAATATAAAACATAAACCTAGGAGCTTTATAAGCAAGTTAAGACCAATGCGCCTTCCCTAGTAAAATAATTCCATAAGGACTATCCTTCGCGGCCTGCTCTGGCTGGATGGACATAATATAAAGGTAAACAACTGCCACCTAACATAAATACACAAAACACAATAGCAGGAAACTTAAAATTAAAAAGAGCTTAAAGAATACTATAACGCTTGTAATATAGTTATATAACGCGCAAGATATTAAGGAACTTTAACCAGCGGTTAAAGTTGTCTAATTAGTTAGATTTGCCTTGCCAAGACCTACTATAAAGATATTAGTTTGGCTTACTGCCTTCACCAAACCAATAGCGATTTTCCATCCTGGGGATAGAAAATCCTAATTGGTCTATTTAACAATTAGAACCGGCAAAACTCTACACTACTACCTAATGTAAAATATAACATGATAAAATTATATTATTTTAGACCTTTGGCTAAAGGGGGGGTACTATAACGGGACTAGCCTAGTTATAGTAGGAATGTCTTAATAAAACACTTAATAGATAGAACTTAAAGCTTTAACCGAATTCTGCCGAATTCTGCTAGCTTAATTAACTTCTGCCAAGTTCTACTAGATCAATCGAATACTACCAAAGTCCGTCCGCGTGTGTATGTGCGTACGCATCGACTAAGACCCCTAAACTGTTTAATTGTAAGATTCTCTTATTATTCCTTTCTCTTCTTTACGCAATGTCTTGTTCCTAGCAAGAGCTATATACCCTCAGATTTAGATAGAATTTATATTATTCCTTTAAATCTTTCCTAAAGCCTCTTCGCGCCCTTATACTAGTTATTATAAAGCATATCACCCTTAACTAATTTAGAAAATAAATTGTCCTAGGGCCAAGTCGCGCCTTAAGATAAGAAGTGGAAGAGTATAAGTATCTAGGCTCTTCTAGCGCTAATACACAATATAACTCCCTTAATATACTTAGCGAAATTTAAATACTTAGAAAATAGAAGAAGATATAAATCCTTATAGATAGCGGAGCCACTAGTATGGGCTTTATTAATATAAACTACGCGAAAACCTAACGCCTAAATTTAAAGAAACTTAATAAACCCTAAGGCCTATAAGGCTTTAATGGCAAACCCTTAATATATAGCAAATTAACGCACTACGCTCTTATAAAAATGCAGATAGGTAAATACCTTAAATATATTTCCCTATTTATAACACCCCTAAAGCAATATAAGATAATACTTAGATATAAATAGCTAAAACAATATAACCCTTTAATTAGCTGGGTTAAAGAAATACTAAACTTCCATACAACCTACTACTAAAGCTATTACTTAAAATACTACCTACCCTATAAACATGTACAAGATTATTTAAATTCAATATAATATAAACTACCCCTATTATAGACCCTAAATCAAAACAATAAAGCTACAACTGCTAATTATAGTAAAGAATATAAAGACGTTACGCTAAAACCTCTTAAAATTCGTATAATACAAGCCGTACCTTTTATTTCGTTAGCACAAAAATAAGACTATAAAATCTTCGCTGTTACTATAGAAGATATTAAGAAAGCACTAGAACTAAAGCAATATATTAACCCTCAACCTCTTATGCCTAAAGAGTACTACAATCTAATTAATAAGTTTAAGAAAAGATTTATAGACTAACTACCTCCGCATTAGGATGTATACGATTTTAAGATAGAACTTAAACCTAATATAACACTAAAGTTCGGTCTACTATACAGTATGTTATAAAAAGAACTGCTTATAATGCAATAATACCTTAATAAGCATCTAGAAAAAGGATTTATTCGCCCTAGTTAATCTCTATTCGCCTTACCTATACCATTTATTAAAAAGCTAGGAGGAGGCTTGAGATTCTATATTAATTATTAAACTCTAAACGCAATTATAATTTGAAACCGATATCCTATTCCCCTAATTTAAGAAACGCTTAATTGCTTATTAAAGGCACAGTACTTTACAAAGCTTAATATAGTCGCTGCCTTTAACTAAATCCATATCTGTAAAGGAGATAAGAAGTATATAGCTTTTTATATATAATAGGGACTCTTTAAATACCTAGTAATACTATCTAGTGTAAAGAATGGTCCTAGTACGTTTTAATAATATATTAACAATACGCTTTATAAATTCCTTAATGTATTTGTTACTGTATATATTAACAATATTTTAATCTACTTGTCTTTACTTTCTAAACACCAGAAGCACGTCTAAATGGTCCTTAAACGCCTGCAAGATGTGGGTTTATAATGCGATATTAAGAAATATAAGTTCTACGCGTCCAAAGTTACATACCTAGGCCTAATTATATCCTATGACAGAATTAAAATAGACCCTAAGAAAATCGCTATAATTGTAAACTAGGGAAGCCCTAGTAATGTATAAGACATTTAAGGATTTTTAGAATTTGCAAACTTCTATTATTAATTTATTAACCACTTCTTAGAAATTGCCTAGCTATTAGTAAACCTAATAAAGAAGAATATAAAATTTAAATGGTCTACTAAATATAAACAAGCTTTTAATAACTTAAAATATCGCTTTATAACTGCTCTAATCCTTACCCACTTTAATCCTAACCTTAAATATATTATTAAAACAGACTCGTCTAATTATGCGCTAGGGGGAGTATTATTATAATATAATAAGAACGGTGAGCTACGTCTAGTAGCCTTTCTCTTTTAGAAACTCGCCCCTACCAAATTAAACTATAAGATATATAATAAGGAACTACTTATAATTATTAGATGCTTTAAACAATAGTATCCTAAGCTAGAAGGATTATTATTCCTAATATGTGTATTAACGGACTGTAAGAACCTACAGTACTTTATAACTATAAAGCAATTAATATAGCGCCAAATTTATTGGGCTAAATACCTCTTATAATTTAACTTTAAGATTATATACTAACTAGGCAAACTTAATTAGAAGCCTAACGTATTAATATAATAATTATAAAACCTACCTACGAATGCTTTAGATAAATGGATTATAAATTAATTATAGATCTTTATAACGGAACCTTGTAGTAGGAACTACAGTGGGTTCTATTATTGGGCTAGGTATATAGGTAAGAACAAAACAACAATATAATAACAACTGGTGGAGTGGTTGCCTAACAGATTAACTCTAATTGTATTCTAAGATTCACTATAAGGAGAGAACTATCTATAGTAGGGACTGAGGTCCTTTAAATACACAACCATACTCCTAAGAAACCCTCTCTTGTACGTAAGGTATGTAAGGTACATAAGGTACATAACAGACCTTATAGACCTTACAGACCTTACAGAGCATACTATATGACTTTGGTTACCATTCCTCATCATATAGTTCCACTGGATCCATTCTGGACCATGCCTATATTAACCAACTAGCTTCTACCGTCTCTTCTCTAAGTAGCTATAACACTGTACTTAAAGCGTCCGTAACACTATCTCCCTCCTCTTTATCTTTGTCCTTAAAGATTCCTAATATCTCCAAGTTGTCTACTAGAGGTGTAATATTTGTTTAATTATTCTGGTTAATATCCTTGCTTATTATGCCTAAAGCTTCTTCTTCTTCTTCATTCCAACGACGTGCCTATACTATGGCTGCTATACTGTTGCTTGGTAAAGTCATGCTATCTCTATGTTCTCGTTGTGCAAAAGAGGGGTTGGTTTATGTTATGCTGGCAAGTCCTACGTCTTAATAACCCTCTTCCTATTTAGAGTGTACTAAGTTAAACATTTAATTGTCCTATAACGTTTGCTCGGTCTCTAATGCTAAGTATACGCGTCCTATGACTTTTAATAGTCTTTAAGTTCCCTAAGTAACTTGTTATAGGGTCTTATATTTAATCTACTGCTGTGAAGCTTAACAGTAAGCTGGCCTCTGCGCTACTTAAGGTTTAATATGCCTTAGAAGAGTCCGCACGCATTCTTAAAGCTTAACATTTGGCTTATACTTGTCTTTAACGTCTTAAATATGTTTATAAGAAGGTTTGTTCTAAAAAGTAGAAACTGGTTTAATAGGGTTTGTCTAAGCTAGGTAACAAAAGGACTGGCTCTCCTCCTATAAGGGAAACAACTCTAAGTAGCTTGGCAATTGCTCCTCTTAGGTCCCCCTTAGGTGACTTGTTCTTTAGTGATCCTTTTTTGTTAATATTGCCTAACCTGCTTTCTTCTAATACTTCTTTACCTTTCCTATAGCGTTCTTTAAGTTGCTTAGTAGTTCCTAGGTAGTCTTACTATAGCCTGTCCACTTTACTTTATACTATGTTTTGTTATCTATGTCCTTATAGCTAATAATCTTTAAAACTTGCTATTTGTTTTCCTCTTATCCTCTATACGTATCTGCCTTATAGACTAGTGGCTTGACATTCCCATATACTAGCTCTAGCATTGCGATATATTGTACAAGGTAGATCTTTATTTTAGCTAGTAGGTTTAACTTATACGTAACTAATAAAATTCTTTACTTGACTTTAAAAGGTCCTAGTCTAATGTAGTCCAACTTCTTGCTTAGTCGTTAACTCTTAAAATTTTTGTATAGTAGCCATACTTTATCCCCCTCCTTAAGATCTGGTCCCTTAGATCTCTTAGCATTATAGTACCTTTTTATTTATTTTTGTACTAGTTTAGCTATTTCTTTAAGGTCTGCATAAAGATTTATTAATGTCTCTATTCTTTACTTAGCTGTGCTACTTGTCTTTTTTGCTTGATGTGGCGATAACAATGTCCTTGGCTTGTACCTATAATTCGCCTTAAATGGTAATGTCCCCATTCCTTCTTATAGTGTTGCATTATATGCAAACTATATAACTGGTAATAATGATACCCAATCGTTCTGTGTGTAATTGATATAATGCCTTAGATACTGCTCTAGTGTCTAGTTTAGTCTTTCCGTTTATCTGTTTGTCTGCGGATAATATGCTATAGATATTGCTACGCGAACTTCTTATTCTACCAGAAACACTTCTTAAAATGCTACTATAAATCTTAGATCTCTATTTAATATAATCTTGTTTAGTGCTCCATATCTTATAAACACTTCCTTTATATAGATTCTAGCAACATCTTCTGCTAATATCTCTTTAGTATATACTATAAAGTATACCTACTTTATTAGCTTATTCACTATTACTAAAATCGCGTTATAATCTTGTCCTGTAATAGGATCTCTTAACTTTAGTAACTTAATAATGAAGTCCTATAATATAACTTCCTATGGTCTTCCTAGTGTCTTAACAGGTTATAGCCCTTTATATAGCTTATGCCTTGTTGGTTTATTCCTTTAGCAATCTAGATATTCTTTTATAACTTGTCTTACTAGTCCCTAGATTCCTTAAATAATGTACTCCTCTTAAAGTCTTAACACTAAGCCTGTAGCTCCGTTATGTCCTTATATTATTCCCTTATAGAATTCCTTAATAAATTCTTCTATAATAGACTTAAGCACATATATTGCTTCTCTGTTTTTATATTGCTCTAAGTCTAAATCCTCTACCTATACTTCTTAGATCTTCTATATCTAATTACTCTTTAGTAATTTATAGATCTAACTTTCCTTAGTTACTATAATCTTTGGATAATTATACCTAATTAATCTATCTTAATCCTTTTATAATAAAGCTCCCAATAGCTTTTTATTACTTTATAGTTTAGCCTTTCTACTTAAAGCATCTACTTGTGCATTGTCTGTACCCTTAGTATACTGAATTTTGAAATAGTATTCTATAAGCATTTCCGCCCATCTAACCTATCTTTAGTTAAGTTTCTTTGTTATTAGAAATCCTATAAGGTTCTTATAGTCTATCTTAACCATAAATGGTTTCTCTATACCTTGTAAGAATGCTCTCTATTCCTTAAGTACTGTAACTATACCTAACAACTCCTTGTTATAGATGTTATAGTTTAACTCTAGTGGTGTTATCTTTTAACTATAGTATACTACTAGGTGCCATCTATCCTAATATTTCTATATAAAGTATACCCCTAGTGCAAAGTCTAATATATCTATCTCTACAACCGTCTCTAGACCTGGTTAATAGATCTTAAGAACTGGCTCCTAGGTAAACAACTCTTTAATTCTCTTAAATAGTTCTTATTATTCCTTTCCCTATACCTATAGTTCTTCTTTCTTTATTAACTATATAAATAGCTTAATGTCCTATAACTATTGCGCTATAAACCTCTTATAATAATTGCAAAACCCTAGGAACAATCTTAACTGTATAATATTCTTTAGTTCTTGCCAATTTACTATAGCCTTAATCTTTTTTGGATCTATACTAAGTTGGCCTAGTTTAATAATAAATCCAATAAAATTGGTTTTCTAGGTAAAGAACTTGCATTTTTTAATTGCTACTAGCATCTGTTCTTCTTATAGCCTCTTTAAGACCCACTTAATGTGTTCTCTATGCTCTTCCTTACTCTCTAAGTAGATAATAATGTTGTTAAGGTATACCATAATAAATTCATCTAGGTGTTCTCCTAATATACTATTGATTCGCTTCTGGAACGTTACTAGTATGTTTATAAGCCTAAATTGTATAACTAATGGGTTATATAGTCCTTTCTTTGACCTAAAGGCTGCCTTCTATTTATTACCTTCCTTAATCCTAATTTAATGGTACGCCTATTTTAGATCTATCTTTATAAAGATCTTTACGTTGCCTATCCTATCTTAGATTTCGCTAATTAAGGGTAAAGGATACCTATCCTTCCTAGTAATACTGTTTAACTGTCTATAGTTTATATACATCCTAAGTTTTCCATTTTTCTTTAGGATAAATAGTACTGGATATCCTGCTGATGACTATAATAGTCTAATATATCCCTTGTATAAGTTCTCTTAGATAAACTCCTTAAGCGCTACTAACTCTATTTTAGTAAGCTTATAAATTAGAAAGAATTTTAGACTTATTCCCTCTTCTAATTCTATTTTATAGTCCTATACTATATATTCTAATAGCTTTTCACTTTCTAGTAACCATAACTTTTTACTATACTTGTGGTATCTCTTTAGTATATAACTTAAGCCTCGCTTAGTCTCTTTATATATCGCTCCGACTTAGTACTATACTAACTTAGTTTACTATCGCACCTTATACTGTTAAGTATCCTTAATATTAACCTAACCTATAACCTAATTAATCTTTAGATTGTACTCCTATAACTAAGGCATTCCTAGTATCGCCTTGTCCTATCCTAATAGTAGGATATTAAAAGATATTCTAACTGGTCTCCCTTTAATAGTTATCTAAATAGGTCCTATTTTAAAATTAATAATACCTCCTTTATAGACTATCTAATCTCCTAAAATTATTATAAGTAGATATAGGTGTTCCTTTTATCTATATAGTAACCCCATTCTTTCTACTACCTTTAGTAATATATAGTTTCTAATTACTCTACTATCTACCAATGCTTTAAACTGCTAATCTTACTATTTAGCTCTTAAATTTAGGTATTAACCTTAAATTCCTTTAAGGGTCTAAAGCTCTAATACTAGTTCTCTCTAGTTCTATACGCCTCCCTTTTTCCTAACTATTAGCTGCTAAATCCTGCCTGTACTTAATCTAACTTTAGCTAATACTTAGTTTGTTTCTTTTCCTCTATATACTATAGACAAGTATTCTCTAGGCACTCCTACTACTATTATCTATCTAGGCACTCTTCCGTAAGGAATCTTCCTAGTTAAAATATTAAGTCTCCTTAACCTTGTACTTCTACTAAGTGCTAACTATATATATACTTAGCATTTCTAAACTGCTTTTCCTCTAGTGCCTAATATATCCTTACTAGGTACTTCCAGTTCTTGTCTTTAGGTGCTCCATACATATTATATATATTATCCATACAAGCTATCCACAATAGTGTATAATACGCTATATATTTTAGGTTAACTCTTAGTTTATCTTTATCCTTAAGTTTAAACCTATACCTAGTTAACCTAACCACTGGTATCTCTGCTATAGGTACTAAGATTTATTACTTATTTCTCTAGTCCCTAGATCCTTCTTCTAGGTTCCTTAATATTATAATTAATGCTCCTTTAATGTGACTTATATGTTTTTCTATAATAAGTTAGTCTTAGATAACTTTTTTATCTAGCTATATATAAAAGTCTTCCCATTTATTATTGTGTTATTACCTATACCACTTTCCATATAACTGGTTTAGTGTGTATAGTCTATTTATTAGAAAGTACCTTGTTATTACTACATTATAATATCCTTTAGTATATCTTTCTTTAAACCTAGTTGGAATATCTAGATCCTCTTCCTATTCTAGTTTATCTAACTACTTTACCCTAGGTGTCCCTGCACTTGGCCTATTAGTAACTCTTTATATAGGTGCTCTGTCCCTTATATAACCTGGTATAGCTGACCTCTTATTTAGCTTTTGCTCTTGCCATATAATAATTCTTGTCCTGAACTTATCTATAGTTTCTTGTTTTCTATATCTTATAGCTAGATCTTTATAGTTGTCTTACTTTTTGATCCTAGTATTAACTATTTAATCTTTAGGCTAAACACTGCGTTTACCTAAAATTGCTAACATTCTTACTTATTCCCTAAACTTATAGTTCTTAAACTTACGTCCTATACTTATTTATTTATTACTAAACTAAGTTACTGCCCTTTCCCATTGGTTTTTGTCCATTATGGGTCCTTAGGTGTGTCTTATCTTGTTTTAAGAATCTTAAGCTTCTTTTATCTCTTCTTAAGAATCTTAAGCCTATAGCCTTTTGCCTTTATTAAGTAATAAACTAGTACTAGCAGTTATCTACTTACTTAGTTTCTTCTAAATATTGCTCCTATCGTCTTATAAAGTGATGGAAATTGTATCTAATAGTGTTGTAATACCCATTACTAAACCCTATTTTATAATAGTCTTAGTCTCTACTTCTATTTCAACTTCTCTAAGGTTTGTATGCTCCTAGTAAGCTGCCCTTATTGCTTTATTATTGGTAAATGCTTCGCCTATATTAAATTCATCATCTTTAATGTCTAATCTATAAGCTGGTTTATTGGTTCCTTTAAACTTAGATAATAATAGCTCCTATAGCTAATAGCTTGTGCTATACTTAGCGTCCTTATAAATTTAGTATGCGTTGTTGTAATAATATGTAAAACTGTTAATTAAACACTCTTTTGTTCCTCGCAGTGCACTGTCGTCCCTCTATATGTATATGCTATCTGCTAGCCTAGTTCCCTTTACTGTGTGGTTACTCTGACCACCTTTATAGTCTCTGGCAAAATAACCTTATTTTCCGTAATTTATATAAGCCCTATCTTTAAACTATTTTTCTTGCTATAGAGTTCGCCTAAATGTCTTCTACTACTAAAATCCCTGGTTTAGCCTCTACTTTTAGGTCCTTTAATTACTTAATCCTTAACCTCTAGGTTTCCATAGTTTCTTTTCCCACCTTTAGGTCTCTTTAGTACTACTTAGGTCTATTAGCTCTACGCCATTTTATAGTTTTTAACTCTATATCTATTATTGCGTATTCTGCGCCTTATATAACTATAGAACTCTGTCTTGCCCTCTCTTAGCTTATTCCCTTTAATAGATTCTATTATTAATCTTTATTAACTAATCTATTAACTCTCTTAGAGTATCCGCATCTTTTATTAGGATAATTATGTTCTAGACTTTAGCCTTAAGTCCCTATTTATACTGTGCTATAAGCGCCCTGTTATTCCACTTAACCTATATAGCTAGTATTTGAAACTGTGTTGTATACTTAATTACTAAAGTGCGTTATACTAAGTTCTGAAGCTTTTATTCTACTGTGGTTATCGCCTCTAGGTCTCTAAATATCTACGTTAATTGTTCCGTAAACCTATTCCAACTAGCAAATATATACTATACGTCTTAGTTAGTAGTTGTCATGCCATTAGCCTATATTTCTATAAGATATGGCTTAAACTACTTAAGTACCCTCCCTGTTAGGAACAATCCTATATAGGCTACTTAATCTAATAATATTGCTAACTTCGCTCCTTCCTGTACTACCTTAAAGTGCATCTGTGTAAGAAATCCCTTGAGCTTTAACTTCTCTCCTAAGAATTGTTTAATTGAAGGTAGCTTAACTTTCACTACTCTGATTCTATTAATGCGTTCTTTAAGTATCCTATTATTATCTTATAAGTGATTAACCATTTCCTGTAACTAACCTTATATAACCACTTGAGAATCCCTATCGTCTATACTGGTATCACCTAGCCCTGAGATTATGGCTGCCATCAACGCCGTCGTGACTAATACTCTGGGTGGCATGTTGTTTAATCCTGTTTAATACCATAACCTTAGTAGTGAATGTGTAATGGAACCTTGTAGTAGGAACTACGGTGGGTTCTGTTATTAGGCTAGGTATATAGGTAAGAATAAAATAATAATATAATAATAACTGGTGGAGTGGTTGCCTAATAGATTAACTCTAATTATATTCTAAGATTCACTATAAGGAGAGAACTATCTATGGTAGGGACTAAGGTCCTTTAAATACATAACTATACTCCTAAGAAACCCTCTCTTATATGTGAGGTACGTAAGGTACGTAAGGTATATAATAGACCTTACAGACCTTATAGACCTTACAGAGCATACCACGTGACTTTGGTTACTATTCCTCGTTATATGGTTCCACTAGATCCATCCTAGACCATGCCTATATCAACCAACTAGCTTCCGCCGTCTCTTCTCCAAGTAGCCGTAACACCGTACTTAAAGCGTCCGTAACAATCTTATTACCCCCTAAACGTTTTAAAAAACTACGTCCTATATTCCTAGATATGGAACTTAATAGAAATAAATTAGAAGTTAATAAATAGGAAATAGAAATTAATAAGCTAATAAAATACAAATATAAGAACGATATATAGATAATAAATGTAATAAAAGCAATTTAAACGGGAAACAATAGCATAAGGATATTACACTCGCTAAATGCGAAATTTGAAACAATTAATTATACTATTAACAGAAGATAGTAGTTCCGAATTCCAAGCCTTTACAATTTAAGATACTTGGATTCGTATACAACTTCCCTATAATAGGGCATCCTGGCTATGTAAAGACTTATAAGATTGTTTAATAAGCATACTACTAGCCTATAATACACAACTACATACAAAAATACGTTCGAGTATGCAGGATGTGCGTATATAGAAAGACCTCTTATATAAAGAAGTAAGGAGTACTTTAACCGCTACCAATTCCAATATAAAGATAGCGCGATATCTTAATTAACTTTGTAGTTAACTTGCCTAACAGTAATAGGTTTATAAATATTATAGTAGTCGTTAACCGTCTTATAAAAATGCGACATATAATCCCCATAGACTTAATTAATGCAATATTAGTAGCTAAATGTTTTATTAAGCACGTCTTTAAGCTATATGGACTTTCTAACTTAATAATATCCAACTATAGAAGCTAGTTCGTTTTAGACTTTTAGTAAGCTCTATATAAACAATTAAGTATTTAAATATAACTCTTAACTGCATTTTATCCGGAGATAGATAATTAAACTGAAATTGTAAACGCGATTATAGAATAATACCTATAAATATACTGCTCCTACCTGCAAGATAACTGGGAAAAATGGCTACCTTTGGCTGAGTTTACTGCGAACAATATAATAAACATATTAATAGGCGTAACGCCATTTTACGTAACCTATGGATAAGACCCCTAACTTAGATTTAAACTATAACCTAAAATTAACATAATAGGACCCACAATTAAACAGATTTAGTTAATTAATGCGCATAACTTTGCTGATTAAATAAAGTAGTTAACGGAACTATTATAAAGTAAATTAACGTACGCTTAAATAGTATAGGAATGGCATATAAATAAAGGACAAGCTCCTGTATGGGACTTTAAGAAAGACAATATGGTTTACCTAAATACACAAATCCTAAAGATTTAACGGCCCTTAAAGAAACTTAATTAGAAATTTACGGGCCTATACCAAATTAAGAAGAAATTAAGCCTATATGCTTATAAGCTCGAACTACTAACTAAGATAAAAATATATCTAATATTTTACGTAAGCTTGCTATAACCCTTAAAAGATAAACCTATAACCTATAAAGTGCCGCTACTACTTTCTGTAATTATTAACAACAGTAACGGTTCTTACTTTATTAACTTAATTAATAATATGCAATAGAAAATATAATCTAAATAATTTAAACTTCTTATTAAGTGGAAAGGATATAAAATATAAACCTAGGAAACCTATAACCAGATTAAAGCCAACGCGCCTTTCTTAGTAAAAGAATTCCATAAGGACCATTCTTCGCAACCTACTTTAGCTAAATAGACATAATATAAAGGTAAATAACTGCCACCTAATATAAATACACAAAACACAATAGTAGGAAACTTAAAATTAAAAAGAACTTAAAAAATACTATAACGCTTGTAACACGGTTATATAACGCGCAAGATATTAAGGAACTTTAACCAGCGGTTAAAGTTGTCTAATTAGTTAGATTTGCCTTGCTAAGACCTACTGCAAAGATATTAGTTTGGCTTACCGCCTTTACTAAGCCAATAGCGATTTTCTATCCTAGGGATAGAAAATCCTAATTAGTCCGTTTAACAATTAGAACTAGCAAAACTCTATACCGCCATCTAACGCAAAATACAACACGATAAAAATAAATTCTTAACCAAATTGAATTGTTTTTGGACCTTCGGCTAAAAGGGGGGGTACTGTAACGAGACTAGCCCAGTTATAGTAGGAATGTCTCAGTAAAACATTTAACAGATGAAGTCCGACGCTTTAACCAAATTCTGCCGAATTCTGCCAAGATCTAATAGATCAATCAAATTACCGAAGTCCGTTAAAGACCGCGCGTATATATGCGCATGCATTAACCACCAAGACCCCTAACTATTTAATTATAGGGTTCTCCCGTAATTCCTTTCTCTTCTTTACGCAACGTCTTGTTCTCTGCAAGAGCTATATACCCTTAGATTTAGATAGAATTTATATTATTCCTTTAAATCTTCCTTGAAGCCTCTTCGCGCCCTTACACTATTAGTAAATATACGCAAAATACTCACCCGCCTCTTTAATACCTCCTACACTAACATTGCCTGGGCAATTAGGAGTGGTCTAGAGTACCCCAAGGGCCTTAATATGGTAGGAATATTTTAGCACCTCTCTATATATATAACCTTTTTAACTAGCGTTAAGAGCGGTCTCTAAACAGTCTATAATAAAGGCCGGACTGTAAAGTCCTAATTTAAAGAAGCTTAGCATAGAATTAACTCTCTTAAGATACTTAAACTATATATAAAGCAATATAAATAGCAAGCTTTGGTATATACTAAGACTATATAAAGCCTAAGCTTTTAGATTACTATACTTACCCAAACCATTACTAATAAGAATACCGCTACTAGCTCTCTTCCCCTAGCTAAGCCCTATAGAAAAAAGCGTAAAGCAAAAGACCCTACCCTATTTAATAGCAAGGGATCGCCAACTAAAAAGCAAGAAAAATTTAAAATATAGGAAATAAAGATCTAAGGCGTTTTTTATAGAGATATAAAGTGCTTTAAGACCCTAATAGACAAAGTCCTCTATATATTAGACATGCTAATAGATAAGGCTTATAACTATATTAAGCATGGCCTTAATATGCTATGCATACACCTAAATAACCTAAGTAAATAGGCCTTCTCTAACTAAGAGTCTATGTTTGCGTATATAAAGAAGCACTATAAGACCATAAATATAACCCAAGCGGCTAAGAATAAATTAGACACCTTAAGCTAAGGTAAGCGTAATTACTAGTTCTAGAAAGCAGAGCTTAACAAGTTAATAATTAAAGTAAATAAGACTAAGGAATAAAAGGTAGATCTACTTAGGAAGAATGTTTTGTCTAAGATAAAGGACTTAGCCCTTACCCTTAGCTGTAAAATTAATAATGCTAACTATAAGGGCTAGAGTAAGCAAATAGACGTGTTCGCTTATAACCTACAGAACTACGCCTACTATACTAAGCTAAATACCGCTAAGCTAAGTACTGCTGGCGGCTATTAACCTATACTACCTAATAATAATACCTTAGTACTAGCACTATAGAATGACCTAATAGACCTTAACGCCATTAAATTTAGCGGCAGTAGTAGTAGCCTCTCTAATAATATCTAAAAATATTATATAGATAACAGAATCTGCCTAGTATATAGTTAACCTAGCCACTAAAAAGATACTTATAACCCTAAAATAAACCTAAATCCCCTTCTAATGCTACTATGCTAACCCCTTCCTAGCCGCGGCGGATTCTTTAGCAGAGGGATTAGTAACTAAAGCGACAACTATAGATAGAGATATAGGTTTGGATATAAAGACCTACCCCTACAATTTCCTTCCCCAATATAGCCCTAGCTAATAGTCCTGTATATAAACTATAGACAAGTACTCTGTGCTGCTACTAACTATAAGACCGGCTATGTCCTTGGCGAAGTACCCCCTAGCACATATATACCGTTAGAGACCAATACGTTAGGATATACTAGCTAAGACCATAGTTACTAGCCAAGCCCTATAATCTAGTTATTAAAAGACTAACCCTTAGACTAAGTTGCCTTTAAGGGTTAAAACTATATAGGGAGGAGAAAAAAAGGATTAAATCTATACTACTAGATTAGTTAGACCTTATTTTAAGCCAGCTGCTACTTAACCTTAAAATAGTAAATAATAATAGGAATGCTATCCTTATTTAGACCTACCTTTCCTTACTATATAACCTACTCCTATAAGTCTTTATTAAAACAGTAAACCTTATTAACAGTAGTAGTATAGCACTAGCATTTGTAGACAAAGACTCGCTTATAAAAAAGCATAATATTATAATAAAAAGACTCCTAGTCCTAAAACCACTCCGCCTTACTAATAAACTCCTATCTAGCTTTATTACCCACTACTTTATAGCAAGAATAATAATTAGCCACTATACAGAATCTATACTCTTTTATATTATAAAGTTATTACCCTTAATACTAGTAATTCTTAGAATGCCCTAGCTTAAAAAGCATAACCTAAAACTAGACTTCCCTACTCTAGAGCTTAAGTTTAACTCTAATTACTATACCCATAACTGTCTCCTATGGTATATTCCTAACTATAACTAAGTAGCACTATGTGGACGCATTGCATAGCTAACGCTTAGATACTATTAGCTAATAGTAAAAGAGGTGCTTAATACTAGTAAGCTAATATATATAGTAAATAAAGCAGATATTCTAAAAGACTAGACTACTACCCTATTCCTAAAAAAATAAACACTGCTAGAACTATAAGTCCCTTATATACACCCGCTTAACCTAGGTCAGCTAATAAAACACCTAACTTTAAGTTACCTACCGTATATATATATAACTACATGTATAACAGCTAAGGGCGTTACAGCTAAGACTGAAATTAGAGTAATTAAGACCTCCCCCCTATAATACCTAACCTTATATCCGTCTCCCGCGCGTACTATATAAGGCCGCCGCCTTATTTCTACCCCCCTAGGCCAACCAAGCTGTGCTAGCCTAGCCGTAGCACTAGAGAACTAGACATGCCCTAACCTAGACGACATTAAATACACTTATACCATTAATTTTACCCAGTTCTATAAATAAAAAGGCGTAAAGGTAATAAGGATCTATATAGCGGAGCTAGTAGAACTGGTTAAATAAGAAGAATACTAATAGCTGCTTAAGGAGCTACCTATAGGCCTAATAGAAGTACTGAACCTATTAAAAAGGTCTTTCTGCTAGCTAATAAAAGGTAACTATATAATAGAGGAAGCCTATAAAGCGCTACCCCCTTATTTTTATAACTTTCTTAAGATAAACCTAAAAACCAAGTCTAAGTTTCTACGCCAAAAGATAGTTAATACTAATGTTAAGAAATTCCTAAAAGGCAAACTAGGATTAACCTATAAGAATATTTTATAACGCTTACTAAAAGAGCTTTATAAATATATTAAACACTTCCTCCCTAAAAACGTAGACAAGCTGCCCCCTTACTAACTATAGAACCATAAAATTAAAATTATACTAGGAAAGTAGGCCCTGTATTATAAAAACAGACCACTTTTACCTGCTAAACTTAGCTATATAAAGAAGTGGATTAATAAGATGCTAGATAAGGATTTTATCCATAAATTAACCTTACTAGCCGCTATACTACTCCTTATAGCGAAACCTGGCGGCAGTATATAAATCTGCTATTGTCACGGAGCGAGTATAAGCGATGATAATATATAGCGAAGTAGATATTATTAAGCTATATACATAAACTGTATAATAAAGTCAAGACGTTGCGTAAGGAAAAGGAAGTAGGAAATAGGGGAAAAAGGGTACATAACATTCGCTTGGTTGCTAGGTTAACAGGTACTATGCTATACACAGATAGGGTAGAGCTTAGGTGGCGGTTCTGGTAGAACTTAGCAGAATTCGGCAGTTAGAGGTCCTTAAAGTTGCCAGTTAGCAACTCCAACAGTAGAGACGGCAGATTATAGCGAAATATGGCAGATTACTGTTAAATTGCCATCTTATGGTTAGTCTCCGGTTGTTTAGTTAGTGGAAACAGGTGGACGTGTATAAGGTGTTATAGGGGTGTCCTATAACAGTACCCCCCCTTTAAACTCAAGCATCTGCGAGATGGGGCTGTGGTAGTTCTAGGTAGAGTTCATAAAAGTCTTCTGCGGCTTGTATAAGTCCTATAGAGTTGGCAGGTTCCTATAAGGGTTCAGTAAAACCTCTCCATTTTATAAGGTATATATATTTGCGTTTCCGTTTGTTATACTTAATATTATTAACTCTTTCAACAAGGTACTTATCCTTACCATCCACTTTAACTAGTGGGGGAGGGTCTTAGATCTGTCCAGGTAGGGCGTCTAATATAGGGGCGGTAGGGCGGAGGACTAACATATAGAATATAGGGTGGATTTTAACCATATTAGGGAGCTTCAGTCGGTAGGCATAAGGAGAGACAACTTTTTCAACCTTATAAGGGCCAGTGTTCTTTTAATTAAGTTTCTTAGTAGGTTATTTCGTGTTCAGATTTCTTATATCTAGCCAGACAAAGTCACTAATTTAGTAGGCTGGTGCTAGGGTTCGGTTCTTATTTGCTGTGGCTTTATAAACAGATTAGGCCCATATTATTTTATTAGTAAGGAACTCTTATAGTTCTTCTATCTTCTTTATAAATTTATTTGCTTCTGCAACTTATAAGGCCTAATAAGCCGGGTGAGGAATATTACTAAAGGGTTTAAAACCCATTTGTGGATACTAGCCGTAGTTAGCCAGGAATGGGGAGACCTTTATAGTTTCCAAGACAGAGTTATTTGCAGTAAACTTAGTAAATGCAAGCCAGTCCATCCAGTCGTCCTATAGATACGACGTGTATATCCAAATATATTGTTCTATTATAGTATTTGCACGTTCCGTTTAACCATCCGTTTCTAAGTAGTATGCTATAGATAATAGTGCTTTAATGCGGAGTCAGGTAGTTAGTTCTTTCCAGAATATAAAAACAAACTGGCTGCCTCTATTAGAGATAATCGTTTTAGGAAGTCTATAGAGTTTCCATACGTAATCTAGGAATAGTTGGGCGACGGTAGGTGTTAATATATTAGGACAGGCGATCAAGTATCTTATTTTAAATAGTTGGTCTATAACTACTATAATGTTTGTACAGCCTTTACTTATGGGGAGTTCAATAACGAAGTTAATTAAGATATTATTCCATCTTCGGTCCGGAATAGGTAGTGGCTTTAAAAAGCCGTTATATGTCTCATACGAAGCCTTAGCTTGTTAGTAGGTATAGCAGCTAGAGATATACCTTTGTATTATATTATACATATTTGGCTAGTAGTACTCCCGTTAGAGTAGTTCCAGGGTTTTTCCACAGCCTGGGTAGCCGGCTACTGGTAGGTTATATACGTGTTTAAAAAGCTTAAGCTTAAGTTTGTTATGGTTAGGTATAACTAGGCGGTTCTAGTAGTATAAGCGGTCTCCGCAAGCTTTATATTTACTTAGAGAGATCTTTTTGGAGCGTCTAACGCTATCTTAAATTAGCTTAAGTGTCTCTTGGATAAACTCGTCATTTAGGTATTTATTAATTATAATCTGTTTAACTAATTAATCAGTTATTTTAAGGACATATACTATAAGGTCTTTAGCTAGGGGATTAAATAATTTAGGGCGAAGTAGGGTTTAATTATGGTAGGCACGCGCTTCTTCCTATACTGGTATATCTTGTAAACGTCGGGTTAGGGTATTAGGTTTTTAACCTTAAACGCCTAGGCAGTACGTAATTGAGAATTAGAAACAAGACAGATATTTTAACTAGCGGGCTTAACAATGACTTAGCTATTTTATGGTTGTAAAGTACTGTAGATTCTTATAGTTGTTAAGGACCTTAATTAGAAATCTAGCGCCTTCCAGTTTAGGTCACCATTATTTAAAATATCTAATAATGGCTAATAATTCCTTATTATAGATCTTATAGTTACATTCGGTTGAACTTAGTTGTTTTAAGAAGTATGCTATAGGGTGCAGTACTCCTTCCTTATTATACTAAGACAAAATGCCTCTAGTAACGTAGTTAGATAAGTTGGCTTCTATAACACTCTTTCAGTTTAGGTCGAAGTGTTAGAGTATAGGTGTGGTAGTAAACATAACTTTTAGATAGGCAAAGGCCTTCTTACATTTCTTATTAAAGATAAAGGTTTTGTCTTTTTGGGTTAGAGCCATAAGGGGTAAGACTAGGGCAGAGAAGTTATTAATAAACCATTAGTAGAAGTTAGCAAATCCTATAAAGGCTTTTACATCCTTAACGTTCTTGGGTTCTTGCTAGTTTACAATTACTTTGATTTTCTTTGGGTCCATTTATATACCATCTATAGAAATAATAAGTCTAAGGTATAGGACTTCCGTTTTGTAGAATTCGCACTTATCTATATCTAATTATAGGCTAGCTCCACGCAAGGCTTCTAAGACAAGGTTAACGTGTTTCTTATATTTAGTTAGGTTATTACTATATACTAGGATGTCGTTGATGTAAGCAGCACAAAAAATGTCCAGGTAAGGTTATAGGGTATTATTTACAAAGTATTGGAACGAACTTAGGGCATTTACAAGGCCAAACAGCGTCACTAAGTATTTAAATAGTCCATACCTAGTACGGAATGCAGTGAGCCATTTATCTCCTTTTGCGATACGGAGACGGTTAAATGCGTAGATAAGGTCGAGTTTCGTATAGTAGCGAGCCTTACTTAATTAGTTTAGTGTCTCTTAAATTAGCGGAAGCGGGTACCGATTCTTAATAGTAATAGCATTAAGAGCTCGGTAATCTATATAGAAGCGCAGACCGCTGCTAGGTTTCTTAACGAAGATTACAGGTACAGCTATAGGCGAAGAGCTTGCTCTAATAAATCCTTTACTTAGGTGTTTATCTAAGTACTTCCGCAGCACTTAGAGTTCGTTTTGGGATATTCCATATAGGGGTCTAAATCCTGGCTGTTTTCCTTCTTTGAGTATAATCTTGTGGTTATATAGTTGGTGCTCTGCTAACTTATCAGCTTTCTTTTATAAAAATACTTCCAGATGCTTATAATAGCATACTAGTACTTTTGTGGCAGGGTTAGTGTGCTTCTTTGGTGCTAGGGCCTTTTTAATATCGGCTATTATAACGGTAAAGATCGTGTGTTTAGGTTTCCTGGCAAGTTGTGCTAATAGGGTAGCTCTGATTATACAGATATCTATAGAAAGGGGGGCGAGTTGCTAGCTGGCAACTTCCTTTTAATTATCTACTGTTTCTTATTTAACTTTAGGTTCAGTGTTAGGTACGGAGTTAGTATTAAATTCGGGTTTAGGTTCTTTAAGTATCCTTTTTATAGTAAAATACTAGTTCTTCTAGTACTTTCGTATATTAAGCTTAAGTTTAGGCTTCTACTTGGTTTGGGGTGGTATAGTAGTCAGGGTTAGTTTATATGGTTTAGTATAATTTTCGGGTTCTTAGTGGAATTAGGTGGACTTTTTAGGTATAGGGTGGACGTTAATGGAAATTTTAGACTAATAGATCCTAGTGGATTTTTTAGATTTCGGTTTGGGGTCTAAGTAGTAAGTCGTAAGGCACTTCTACTTGCAACAGGAGGCGGTAAATAGAAGCTTAAGGTTGTCCTAATTAATAGTTACCTTATATAGCTTTATCTAAGGTTGTTTAAGTATTACTAAGTAACCTAGGGTGGTAACAAAAAGCCTAATTAGTTCTTTATAGTTTAGGTATTAGAGTCTTAGGAATACTACATAGGTAATACGGCCTAAGACAGTGCGTTTGCCATTAAATCCAAATATATTAATATGCCGGTTAAGGGGGGTTAGGGTAAAACTATTATCTTATATAAAGATCTTGTTAATAAATCCTATGCCACTAGCTCCTGTATTAATTAGGACTTAAGTATTAGCCTATTAATCGTTCTGCTAAAGACGACAGTTAATAATTATACTGCAATCCTAAGAGTTAGAATTCATGACATCTAGAGCATTTAACGAGATCTTAAGGCAGCGCCGTTCCGGAGAGCGACTTAGCTCCAGGACCTTCCTTTTAGAGGCAACCGGGGTGGGGTTCCTATAGAATATTAGCTGTAACTTCGTTCTTATAAGTGGTGCTTACTAGATGCGGGGCTGGAGCCATATAAAGATTAGGGACAGTAACTGGAGGATTAGTACGGTGAATAGTTACTAGTGTTAGCCGTTTATAAATTGTGTTGGGGTATAGGAACAGAGCAGTATCTTAAAATATAAGCCTTGCTTCCATATTTAAAGCAAAGGCCTAGCTTAATGCGTCGTTCTTATTTAGGGGACCCTAGTGGGGCATACTCTAGGGTTCCAGAGTTAATGTCCATGGCGTCGGGGTGCTTAGGCTGAGACGATAACTTAGTGGTTATTTACGAAGCTGTTATATTATATTAAGGAGTGGACTTTGGTGTTAGGCGTAGTATATTATTATATTGTTTATTAATAACGTTTACGCAGGCGTTAAGAGCTCCCGGTAGGTCTATATCTATTAGGGAGGTTTTCAGTTTAGGACTTAGGGATTTAACAAGGCTATTAACTAGTGTGAAGTCGTTCTAGCCTATTTCCTTTACATAACGGTTGAATTCGGAGAAGTATACTAGAAAGCTTTTTGTTCCTTAAGTTATGTGGTTTATCTTTCTCTAAATAGTAGCTTGGCGGTTTAGGTTACCGTATATAGCTTTAAGAAGTACAACTAGACTTTATACTAAATTCGGTTAAAGGGGTTTAATAAGGTCAGCTGCGTCTCCTCCTAGTTAACTTAGGGCGTAGTAGAGTTGGTTAGCTTTAGTTAGGTAGCGGTTAGTATTACTAGTTAGCTTATTTTTAAGCTGGCTTAGAAATAATTGGAGTTCTTATTATTTACTAGTAAATATTAGAGGGTCTAGTAGTCATTTAGATCATTACAGTGCGGTAGTTAGTTTGGGGTAAATAGCTACTATAGGTTCGGGACTCTTGTTTCGCGTATTCGTCTCTAAAGAGGGCGTTCGGTCTTAGGGCCCTAGTGTAGACATCTTAAGGATACGGACTTCTTCTTAAAGGTCCTTAATTATTTGTAGGTGTTATACTTCTTATTTAGCTTGTTATTAAGTTAAAGTGGCTTAGTTCTATGCGAGGGTGTCTATAAAGGACTTCTATATCTCTACTAATTATTCTTAGAGTGCGGATATAATACTAGCGGCTATTATAGGGGCTTTGGGGCCGTTCTGTATTTTAGAGGGGGTATATAAGGTTAACGCAACGTAGTGTTATGGAGCGAGCATAAGCGATGATAATATATAGCGAAGTAGATATTATTAAGCTATATACATAAACTGTATAATAAAGTTAAGACGTTATATAAGGAAAAGGAAGTAGGAAACAGGGGAAAAAGGGTATATAACGTTTACTTAGTTGCTAGGTTAACGGGTACTATGCTACGCACGGGCAGAATAGAGCTTAGGTGGCGGTTCTAGTAAAACTTAGTAGAATTCGGCAGTTAGAGGTCCTTAAAGTTGCCAGTTAGCAACTCCGACAGTAGAGATGGCAGATTACGGCGGAATATGGCAGATTGCTATTAGATTGCCGTCTCATAGTCGGTCTCTGGTTGTTTAGTCGGTGGAAACAGGTGGACGTGTATAAGGTGTCACTGGGGTATCCTATAACAGCTATAACTACTAAGGCCTAAACATAGTTACTATTAAGAACTGATACCTACTGCTACTAGTCCATAAGATACTTAACGCACTCTATAGTGCTAAGTACTTTACTAAGCTTAATATAATTACTGTATTTAACTAAATCCGGATCGCAGAAGGCTATAAATGGCTTATAGTATTTATTACCCAGTTTGGACTCTATAAGATGCTAGTTATACTATTTAGTCTCTATAACACGCCTGCCACGTTTTAAAACTATATTAACTATATTTTACACAACGCCCTTAACAACTACTGCACTATGTATCTTAATAATATCCTTATCTTCTTAAAAACACGCGCTAAGTATATAAAACACGTAAATGAAATTATTTAAAGACTTAGTAATGCTGGACTCTAGATTAATATTAATAAGTCTAAGTTTTATACTACCAAAATAAAATACCTTGGCTTAATTATCTTAACTAACGGTATAACTATAGACCCTAAGAAGGTGCAGGCCTTATAGAAATAAAAGGACCCGACGTTAGTTAAGGAACTATAGCAATTTCTTAGCTTCGCGAACTTCTATTAATAATTTATTTAAGGCTATTCTAAGGTAGTTAAGCCTATAACTAGGCTACTAAAAAAGAGCATTAGCTGGTTATAGGGCCCTAATTAAGCATAGGCATTCTAGACCCTAAAAATAGTATTTACTATAGCACCAGTCCTAGTATATTACGACTATATAAAGAAGACTATAGTAGAGACAGACGCCTTAAACTAGGCTTTAAGTGGAGAGCTCTATTAAGCCAATAAAAGTAATAAGCTTAAGCTAGTTACATTCTTCTCTACTAAGCACTTAGCCCCTAAATGCAACTATAAAATATATAATAAGGAGCTCCTAGTAATTATTAAGGCACTAAAAAAAGAGTATCCTAAACTATAAGGAACTAAGCAGCTGTTTAAAATTATTATAGACTATAAGAACCTCTAGACCTTTATAACAACAAAATAACTAAACTAGCATTAAGTCCGCTAGGCTAAGTTCCTTTTCTAATTTAACTTTATTATTACCTATAGGCCTAGCACTAAAGCTATAATTCTAGACACTCTTAGCCGCCTCCTAGGCGTTATACCTACTAATACTAATAACAAATATCTATAACACTAAGACCGCGTTGTCTTACTACTAAAGAAAGTCAACCCTACTATTCTAGAAGAACTACTAAGCAAATCTCAAGACTAGAGCATTAAAGACTTTATTATAGTAATAGACCCAGAGCCTAAGAAAAACCCCTTAAGGAGCTTATTAAGAATGCCTATAAAGAGAATAAACTTACTAAGAATATATTAACTGCGCTACGCAAACAGGAAGACTATAAAGTACGCTATTAGCCCAAGCAGATTAGGAAGCTGCTCTGCTATAATAAATCCAAATATTTAATTGTTAATGGCCTAATCTACTATAGGAATTAAGTATTTGTCCCTAATTCACCTAAACTCTAACTAAAAGTTATATACCGCATATATAGTTTGGGCCCTATAGGTCACCTAGGCCGCATTAAAACACTAAACCTCCTTAATTAAATATATTAGTAGCTAGGTATTTTATAGTTTATAGCTACCTTTATAAAAGACTACGCTCTTTACTTCTATATAAAGACCCTATATTTAGTACCGCCCAGTTTTCTAAAACTACTAGAACTACCAGTCCGCCTATAGACTAATATCTCTATTAACCACGTTATTAACTTGCCTAAATGCCTTTATAATAGCAAAATATATAGATATATCTTTGTTGTTGTTAACCGCCTAATAAAGATAAGATACTTTATTTCTATTACTAGCCTAAATACTAAGGAGCTTATTAAAGTATTTATCTATACTATTTATAAGTTACACGGCGCTCTAAATACCATTATTTCTAATAGAGGCTCTTTCTTTATTTCTAACTTTTAGCATTACCTAAACTAGCGCCTAAAGGTAACCCTAAGCCCTAGCTCTATATAGTACCCTAAAACAGATAGTTAAACTAAGATTATTAATACAGCAATAAATAAGTACCTATACGCCTTTATAAGCTTTACCCAAGATAACTAGGTAGATTGGCTCCCCCTTACTAAGTTTGCTATAAACAACTAGGTTAATAAGACTATAGAAATCTTACTATTTTTTACTAACTATAGCTATAACCCATATCTAGGCGTTAAACTAGCAGGCCCCTAGCTATTAGCCCTATCTATATATATAAAGAAGGAGTACCTATAAGCTAATACTATTACCAACCGCTTTAAGCGTATTTTAACCTAGCTTAAAGCCCTAGCTTATATCTCCTAGCAACAATATAAAGATAACGCTAATATAAAACGAGACAAAGGTATAATATTTAAAAAGGATAATATGGTTATAGTTAGCCTTAAAAATATAAAGACTAACCGGCCTAAAAGAAAGTAGAATAATAACTAGGACAGATTCTAGCCCGTCTTAGCTACCTATAGAGAAGCAGTTATAGTTAACCTCCTAAACTATATCTATGTTAATAAGTCTTTCTATACTTTAAAAGTCCGCCTCTAGTTCCCTAAAGAGATCTCTAGTTAAGCATATATTAATAAAGAGAAACGTTATAATATTATAGACAGGATAGCTAAAAGGGATAATAATGGCAATATTACAAATAAGTAGGAATTTAAAAAGATCCTTAATATATATAATAAATAAATAGACAAGCATGGCTTAACATACTATATTAAATAAAAATATTATAATAAGAAAACCTGGAAACCTGAGAAATCCCTAAAAGGGTGCAAGTGCGCACTATTAAAGTTCTATAAATAACACCCTAAGAAGCTAAGACCCCTAAACTAGGTATAAGATAAAAAAGAGCTATGCTAAGGCCATAGCCAACTATAAAGATAATTTATGGTGGTTAAGATCTTATAGAACTTTAACCGCCGGTTAAAGTTATCTAATTAATTTTCTATACCCGGCATAGAAAATCGCTATTAGCTTAGTTAAGGGCGGTAAGCGGAAGTGATATCTTTATAACAAAAATAGGTTACTTATTTAGTTTAGGAACCAAACCTTCTAAGGAGGGGAGTACTGTCACGGCACTATCCTAACGCGTACTATCTTATACTATCTTATACTATCTTATACTATCTCGTACTGTTTCCTACTATTAGCTAGCCCACTACTAGCGCCTTGGCGGCTGCCACTACTATTTATATACAATACCCCCTTTTACCTCCTTCTCCTCTTTATACCACAATGTAGTTATTCAGCCTATTAGTATTATAGCACTATAATAGGGTCTAAGGCTCTACTACTAGTTCCCTCTAGTTCTATAGGCCTCCCCTTTTCCTAACTATTAGCTACTAAATCCTACTTATACTTGGTCCTCCTTAGGCTAATACTTAATTCACTTCTTTTCCTCTATATACTATAGATAAGTATTCTTTAGACAACTCTACTACTATCTTCTATCTAGGCATTCTTCTATAAGGAATCTTCCTAGTTAAAGTATTAGGTCCCCTTAACTCTATACTTCTACTAGGTGCCATTTATATATATATTTAGCATCTCTAAACTATCTTTCTTCTAGTACCCAATACATCCTTTTTAGATACTTTTGGTTCTTATCCTTAGGTGCTCTATACATATTACATATATTATCTATATAAGCTATCCACAATAGTATATAATGCGCTAAATGACTTAGGTTAACTCTTAATTCGTCTTTAACTTATAGTTTAAACCTTTATCTAACTAATTTAACTATTAGTCTTTCTTCTGCAGGTACTAAAATTTATTACTTACTTCTCTAGTCCCTAGATCCTTCTTCTAGGTTCCTTGACATTATAATTAACGCTCCTTTAATATAATTTATACGTTTCTCTATAATGGGTTAGTTTTAAACAACTTTTTTATCTAGCTATATATAAAAGTCTTCCTATTTATTGTTATATCATTACCTATACTACTTTCTATACAACTGGTTTAGTGTATATAGTCTATCTATTAGAAAGTACCTTATTATCACTGCGTTATAACATCCTTTAGTATATCTTTCCTTAAACCTAGTTAGAATCCCTAAATCCTTTTCTTATTCCAATTCATTTAACCACTTTACTCTAGGCGTCCCTGCCTTAGGCCTATTAGTAATTCTTTATATAGGTACTCTGTCCCTTATACGACCTATTACGCTAGATCTCTAGTCTAGTTTTTACTCTTGCTATACAATAATTCTTACTCTAAACTTATCCATAGTTTCTTACTTTCTGTCACGGGACACCCCCGTAACACCTTACACACGTCCACCTGTTTCCACCGACTGAACAACCGAAGACCGACCACAAGACGGCAATCTGACAGCAATCTGCCGTATTCCGCCGCAATCTGCCGTCTCTACTGTCGGAGTTGCCAACTGGCAACTTCAAGGACCTCTAACTGCCGAATTCTGCCAAGTTCTACCAGAACCGCCACCTAAGCTCTACTCTGCCCGTGTGTAGCACAGTACCCGTTAACCTAGCAACTAAGCGAACGTTATATACCCTTTTTCCCCTATTTCCTACTTTCCTTTCCTTACGCAACGTCTTGACTTTATTACATAGTTTATATATATAGCTTAATAATATCTACTTCGCTATATATTATTATCGCTTGTACTCACTCCGTGACACTTTCTATATCTTATAGCTAGATTTTTAAAGTCGTTTTACTTCTTAATCTCTATATTAACTTTTCAATCTTTAGGCTGAATACCGCGTTTACCTAAAATAGACGTCCTTACTTGTTCCCCAAACTTATAGTTCTTAAACTTACGTCCTATACTTATTCATTTATCTTTAAACTAAGCCATTGCTCTTTCCCATTAGTTTTCGTCTATTATAGGTACTTAAGCCTTTCTTATTATACTTTATAAATCTTAGATATATCTTATCTCGTCTTAAGAATTTTAAGCGTCTTATATCTCTTCCTAAAAATCTTAAGCCTATAGCCTTTTACCTTTTACAAGTAGTAAGCTAGTACTAGCAGTTATCTACTTGCTTAATTGCTTTCAGATATTACTCCTTCCGTCTTATAAAGTAATAGATGTTATATCCAATAGTATTATAATACCCGTTACTAATCCGCGTTCTATAGTAGTTTTAGTCTCTACTTCTATTACGTTATTAAGGTTTAAGTGCTTCTAGTTAGCCTCCTATTCTTCCTTATTACTATTAATTAATAAATACTCTAACTCTATTATTATTATTACTAATCTTTATCCGTATATTACTGTAACATCTTAATCTAGCTTGTAGAGTTAATCTTATTCTTTATCTAACTCTCTAGTTCCTTTAACTCCTCTTAACTCTAGCTCTTATAGCTAATAGCTTACGCCGTACTTAGTATTACGGCGCTAGTAGAAAACGGTAAATTGTGGCGGACAATCGCAGACAGTTTCTTACTGTTTTAGATAGTCGCAGTCTACGTAACCAGACGATTATATAAAACCTCAAGCGGCGCTACCCTTCCTTTCCTTTCCTTTCTCTAGCTTTGGATCCTCGTTTATAGACTACCAATTATACAGGCTTGCGCGTCCCTCTTACCATATACGTGCCTTAATTAACCGAGTCGCTAACATTATCCAAAGCTCTTTATTACTTTTTCTTCCTAAGAAGGAACTTAAATATATCTATTTGCAAGACCATAAATAGGATAAGGACACAGAATAGGATCCTAAGGACATTACTAGGACCACAAGGATAGGATAAACCCAAGAACTAAAAGAACACAAATAGAACGCGAAACCTAAGAATAGGACACGCACAGACCAGAACCCCTAGAAAATAAACAAATACTAGAAATTACCTAAAACCCTTACCACTATGGTAAGAAATACAGCAGCTGGCAAAGCCGCTGCAGGACCTGTAAATACCTCTAATAGTAAAACAGTCGCCGTCTTAACCCCCTAGGAAGAGCTCGTAGTAGCTAATACCAAAATTAAACGACTTTAAGAGCTGCTTAAAACTAGGGACACCCCTACACCTAGTAAGGAGTTATTAGATACCTAGAGACTTACTACAGTCCTTAAGGCCCTAGCCCAATATATAGTATTAGCATCGTTGTGGTCCGCGAAGGTTGCAGACCCCCTATTACTTATAGACAGAACTAACCCTACATTTAATAACTGGAAGCTTTAATTGCAGGACAAGCTTAAAGTTAATGCGGACTACTTCCCTAATACTTAAGCTAAGATGGCCTATGTCTTCGGCCGTACTGGTGGAGATGTATAGACGCACCTACGTCCGCGATACGCCTAGGACTTGGCAGATCCCTTCCTCTCTGGAGACGAGATGATTAACTACTTGTCTTCTATCTATAAGGACCCCTTTAAGGTACAAAACACCTACCTTAATTATAAAGCTCTTAACATGAAGACAACGGAAACCTTTTTAGCCTTCTAGACCTGCTTTTTACACCTAGCCAGCCAGGCCTAAATTCCCCATAAAGACCTAATACTAGACCTCTTTAACAAGCTTACCCTAGACCTACAGCGCGCGGTACTACCAGTTTTTACTACTATATAAACGCTAAAAGTACTTACGGACTACTGCCTATCTATTAACTAAGGCCTTTATTAAATTAAGGCATAAGCTAAGCGGTATAAGGCTAGAAACTCTCTAAACCAAACTATAAGCACTATATAAACGGCCCGTAACACTCTAGCACGATCTGCAACTCCTACGGCACCAGCTGTATAGCCTGCCGTTAATTTAGCAGCTAGTCCTACTGCGGGTCCGGCGTATATTTAGCCTATATACAACGACCCCTATAAACAGGCCCTTAGTAATTAAGGGGCTTGCTTTTTATACGGCCAGAAAGACCACTTTATAAAGAATTGCCAGATAAAGGCAAAAACGGGCGAGGTTCTGTTAATTTAGGAGGATGGCATAGAGCCGGAAAAAAAGAAACCCTAGAGAAAGACTCCTCTCTAGGGTTAAAAGGAATTAATATATTACATATTAATCTAAGTCGGCTAGTTAGTGGAAGAAGCTGCACTATCCCTTATACCTTATTTTGCAATAGATATTAAGTTTTAACCTCCACTTTAGCTAACTCTAGAGCAAATACCTTTACCTTAATAGATACCTAGTGCGCTGTAAAGCTAGCTAAGTTTTTAAATGCGCCTCTTAAAGAACTGCCTAAACTAGTCCCTATTCGTGGGTACAATAGACGGATAGAACTACCTATTATAACTATCTTACAGATCCACCTCTGTGTTGATAGATGAAGGTAGTATAACGTCCCCTTTCTTATTATAGACCTAGGAAGCCACAATATAATCTTAGGAAAAAAATGGCTAGCCTATTTAGGCTTACAGCTTAATATATAGAGTAGACGGCTTATCTAGCCCAAATCCCTACCCCTAACCTCTTCCTTTATAAAAGAAATTAGTATTATAATGGAGAACCTTATACGGCCCTAAATTAATACTATTTACCAGGCCAATGCTATACGTAGGGACTAGGCCTTTAAGAAAGACATATAGCTTAATCCGTAACAGATTTATATACTACGCCGCCCCCAAACCACCTATATTACGCCACCCGCACTAGAGATCTAGGAAATTAGTAGTAACCTAGCTAAGTCCCCCACGGAGAACTTAGGCCCTATACAGCTATAAAGGAAGGCTAGGAATACCAAACGCTATACTAAACTAATAGACTGGAAGGATAACTTATAGAAAATGGAATATAAGCTAAGGAAGACTATAAACCTTATACCGTAAAATACGGCCTAATAAAAGTCTATAAAGAAACCTACAGACCTTCCCCTAGTTAATATCTACTATATTAGCACCGTAGGATTCTACTAGAACTTAGTTTAACCTAATACCATTGCCTTTACCACCAGCTTATATAAAATTAATTAAATAATTAAGGAAAAGGAAAGCGAGCTTAGCGGATAGGAAAGTAAGCTTATAGATAAGAAGCTAGTAGAATAGAAACTGCCCTATTAACACTAGAAATTTAAGGACATATTCTCTAAGGCAGCGTCTGATGTACTCCCACCTTACTAACTATATAACTACAAGATTAAGATTAAGCTAGACAAGGAAGACCCTTAGTTATAGCCCCCTTTGTTAGCAGTCTACTACTAAATTATAGGCTACAAAGTAGTACCTTATTAATAACCTAAATAAGGGCTTTATTAAGCCTAGTTAAGCCCCTTTTAACTTGCCTATTCTCTTTACCAAAAAGCCAAATAGAGGACTTTATTTCTGCATTAACTATTATAAACTTAATAATATAACCCGCAAGGACCGCTATCTACTACCCTTACTTAAGGAGACTCTAGCCCAAATAAGTAGAGCTAAGATCTTTACTAAGCTTAATATCCATTAGGCTTTTTACTAAATTAGAATGGACCCTAAATTAAAAGATCTTACTATATTTCGGACCTGTTATGGAATATATAAATATAAAGTACTTCCTTTTAGACTAACTAACGGACTGGCTATATACCAGCGGTATATAAACAATATACTCTTTAACTACCTTAATGACTTCTATACAGCCTACCTAGATAATATTATAATTTACTCTAAGAACGAGCTAGAATATAAGGAGCATATCTATAAAGTCCTATAATAGCTCCGCGAGGCTAGTCTCCAGGCTAATATTAAGAAGTTAGAATTTAGTATTAAGCGTATAAAGTACCTAGGTTTTATTATTAGTATAAATAAAGTTAAGGCTAACCTAGAGAAAACGGCCGTAATTAATCAGTAGACACCCCCACAGACCGTAAAGGGGGTATAGTTGTTTTTAGGCTTCTGTAACTTCTACTGACGCTTTATTAAGAACTATAGCAGGATTACCTAGCCTCTTAACTGTCTTACTAGGAAAGACCAGCCCTTCTATTTTAACGCTATATATATATAGGCCTTTAATAAGCTTAAAAAACGGCTAGTATCGGCTCCCCTACTTGTCCATTTTAACCTAGAACGGCCCTTAATGCTAAGAAACTGATGCCTTAGACAGCGCGATAGCCAGTGTTTTTTTTCAGAAGCAACTGGACGGAGAATAGCACCTTATTATATACTATTTAAAGACTATAATAGATGCTAAGCTAAACTACCACATCTATAACAAAGAAATGCTGGCTATTATGTTTAGCTTTTAGCACTGGCGTATACAGCTAGAGGGGACCCCTAAGCCTATTAAGGTAGTTTTAGATTATAAGGCCCTTACGGCCCAGTAGGCACGCTAGGCGGATATCCTATCTTAGTTTAACTTCTTAATTATGTATAGACTAGGCGCTATAAACCGTGCGGATGCTCTTATAAGGCGCGAACAAGACCTAGGTAACCAGACGGCTGCAAAGATCTTATTATAGACCTAGATACTACTACGACTAAAGTACCTTAACCCCTAGATATAGGCAGAACTAAGTATAGACTCCCTAGGCACCGAGATATATCCTATTAACCCTTTAGGAATTGACTTAATTAATGAATTGCTATAAACAAACTATACAGCCCCTTCTCTACAGGAGTACTGTAAAAAGGCAAAAAACATTACCAGCCCATAGTCCCTTAAAAATAGATTACTTAAGCATTAGGAACGGCTAGTAGTAGCAAAGGAACAGAACTTATAGACTTAACTTATTACCAAAACATATGCCTAGGTCTCTACAGCCTACCCCAGAAAAAATAAGACCCGTAGGATTATTGGCAACCACTACTACTAGCCTAAAATGGTTATAGATATTAACCGCTATGTACAGAACTGTAATAACTACCATAGGTCTATAATTCCACGAGATAAAACCCTAGGGCTATTAAAACCACTCCTAATACCAGAACGCCCCTAGCAGTATATTTCTATAGACTTCCATAAGCTACCTATAGACCGCAATGGATATAATATGGTTATAATTCTAGTTAACCGCTTTGGCAAGCGCCCATTCTTAATCCCCTGTCACAAGGATATTGATGCTAAAGAGGTGGCCTAACTATATACCTATTATATCTACCAAATTTACGGACTACTAGATACTATTATATCCAATTAAGGGCCGTAGTTTATATCGGCCTTTTGGAATAAGTTTACCTAAATCCTAGGTATTAAGTTAAAGCTTTCTACAGTATACTACCCCTAGATAGACGGTTAGACGGAGATTGTAAATTAATACTTAGACTAGAGACTCCGGCCCTTTATTAACTACTTCTAGGATAACTAGGGCGAACTACTACCCCTAATAGACTACGCCCAGGCGACCCTACCCTATAACTCTACGGGATTTGCACCTATTCAGCTAAAAATGGGATATTTACCCTATACTAGCTTTAACTAGAATAGACCAGAAGGCCCATAGACCGTACGCGAAAAACTGTCTTATAAGGAAGCCTAGCAATACGCCAAACTCTTAGAAGAAGCCTGGGCGGTAGCCTATATAAATCTAGAAAAGGCCTAGAGATTAATAGAACAGTAGGTAAACAAGCATAGGCGCGAGCCTAACTTTATGGTAGGCAATAAGGTCTAGGTTATAATAAAGAACTAGAAGATAGAACGGCCTAGCCATAAGCTAGACTATAAAATGGCAGGACTGTATAAAATCCCTAATAAAGAAGGCAACTTATACAAGGTTAAGCTCCTAGACTTAATTAAAGTCCACCCTATTTTCTTACCAGATAAGCTATAGAAAGCTATAAATAACCCACTACCTGGACAAAAGAATAAGCCTCCACTACCAATTTAAGTTAATGGCGACAATGAATAGGAAGTTAATAAAATACTAGCCTGTAAACTAGTATAAGGAACGCTAAAATACTATATCTAATGGAAAGGTTATAATCCAGACCCAACCTGGTACCCCACCTAGAACTTTATAGGTTACCTCCAAAAGCTTAAAAAATTCTATAACTAATACCCTAACAAGCCAGAACCCCTAAAGTATCTAGACAAGTAAATAGAGTGCTAGTATAGCGAAGATAATAAGCTACCTGTTAAGCATAAAGATAAGAATACCCTATGGATATAATACAGACATACAAAGCCTAAGGGCAGGCTTTTTTGGAGGGGGGGGGGGGGGTAATGTTACGGCGCTGGTGGAAAACGGTGGATTGTAGTGGACAATCGTAGATAGTTTCTTACTGTTTTAGACAGTCGCAGTCCACGTAACCAGACGATTGTATAAAACCTCGAGTGGCGCTACCCTTCCTTTCCTTTCCTTTCTCTAGCTTTGGATCCTCGTTTATAGACTACCAATTGTACAGGCTTGCGCGTCCCTCTTGCCGTGCACGTGCCTCGATTGACTAAGTCGCTAACACTTAGCATCCTTATAAATTTGGCATGTGTTATTGTAACAAAACGTAAAGTATTTAATTAAACACTCCTTAGTCCCACGCAATATACCTATATCCGCATTATTATACTTTAATAACCTAGTACCCTTTACCATATAGTTACTCTAACTACCTCTATAGTCTCTAGTAAAATAACCTTATTTTCCGTAATTTATATAAGCTCCATCTTTAAATCATTTTTCTTGCTATAGAGTCCGCCTAAACATCTTCTACTACTAAGATCCCTAGTTTAGCCTCTGCTCCTTAGTCCTATAATTACTTAATCCTTAACCTCTAGGTTTCCATAGTTTCTTTATCTATCTCTTAAATTCTTTAGTACCGCTTAGGTCCATTAGCTCTGCGCCATTCCATAATTTTTAACTCTATATCTATTATTGCGTACTCTACGCCTTATATAACTATAGAACTCTATCTTACCCTTTCTTAGCTTATTCCCTTTAATAGATCCTATTATTAATATTTATTAATTAATCTATTAAGTCTCTTAGACTTTCCGCATCTTCCATTAGAATAATTACGTCTTAGACTTTAGCCTTAAGTCCCTATTTATACTATACTATAAGCGCCTTATTATTCCACTTAACCTATATTATAAGTATCTAGAACTATATCATGTACTCTATTGCTAAAGAACGTTATACCAAGTTTTAAAGCTTTCATTCTACTATAGTTATTGCTTTTAGGTCTCTAAATATCTACGTTAGTCTCTTTATAAACCCGTTCTAACTAGTAAATATAAACCGTATATCTTAGTTAGTAGTTATTATACTATTTACTTATATCTTAGTAAGGTAAGGTTTAAACCATTCTAATACTCTTCCTATTAAGAACAGCCCTATATACACCACTTAATCTATAGGTGTTACTAGCTTCGCTCCTTCCTATATTACCTTAAAGTACATTTACGTAAGGAACCCCTTAAGTTTTAACCTTTCTCCTAAGAACTATTTAATTAATGGTAACTTAACCTTTACTACTCCAATTCTACTAATACGTTCTTTAAGTATCCTATTATTGTCTGATAAGCGATCAACTATTTCTTGTAACTAACCTCTTGTGACCACTTATAAGTCCATATCTACTATACTAGTATCTTCTAATCCTAAGGTAGTTGCTGCCGTAGTTGTAACTAGTGCTTTCAGTAGTATATTATTTAACTTCTCTTTATATTTTAATACTATAACCTTGGTAGTAAATATGTAATAAAACCTTATAGCAGGAACTACAGTAGATTTGTTAATAGGCTGGGTATATAGGTATAAACAATAAGTCAACAATATAATAATAACTAGTGGAGTAGTTGCCCAATAAATTTACTCTAATTATATTCTGAGATTTACTATAAAGAGAGAACTATCTAGGTAGGGACTATGGTCCTTTAAATACACAACTATATGCCTAAGAAATCCCTTCGCTCCGTAAGGTATATATACTCTATCTACTCTATCCCACAGATTATATAGATTATATAGATTACATTACATGACCTCGGCTACCATTCCTCGTTATATGGTTCCACCAGATCCATCCTAAACCGTACCTATATTAACTAACTAGCTTCCGCCAACTCTTCTCCAAGTAGTCGTAACACTATACTTAAGCTGTCCGTAACATATTGCAGATATTACGGATATTGCGGATATTGTAGATATTGCGGATATTGCGGATATTATAGTAGGAACAGGTCCCTATATACCCCCCTCTAACTATATAATAGTTAAATACTTAAAGAAAAATCCCCTATCCCTCTTATAGTTTTTCTCTAATGCCAATTCTTTAAACACTCTATTTTCTTAAGAGTTTTAGGATCTATCTACATTTTCTCCCACAATACTATATAACGTCCTCCTAAAAAGACTCTTTCTGGCTTATCACTCATTGCAGGAATTAAGAGAATTTTAATTACTATAAGTGAAAGCCATAGCCAGCGCTTTCGTTATTATTCCTAAAACCACCACTGAAGTACAGTCGTTAAAATCTTATACGGCGTCTTAGAGATAAAGTCCTTATACTTGTCCTAACTTTTTGGTCGAAACATTATACTATTAAAATCCTTAGCAATCTTATTAAACTTATTAAGGTCTTAAGCTGGAGCTAGCTTTTTATATAATAATATACTTCTAGGCGTAGAACTTCTATTCCAATATCTTTCCCAAAGCTCTTTAACGCTGTTAAGTATAGGCTTACGCTACTCCTTTTTCCAAACCTACTTAATATATCTTATATAATAGGCTAGATAAAGAATAAGCGCAGCAGCGTAAAAGGGCGAGTTATTTATTTTATAGTAATACCTATTAAAGGTATTTTAAGCATTTCTAATACGTTTAGAGAACTCTTTATTAGATATATACTCCTTCTAATTATATAATATTAGCTAAATTAGAAAATAAAGTAGGGAGATAAACTAAGCTAAGATTTATTAAGGTGCTTAATTATAATATCTATTATAAAGAGTACATTCTTAAGCGTTGCTTATATCCCTAGCATTTTAGGGTTGCCTAGTGTCACAGTGCTATAATGCTAATAGGCTGAATAACTACATTATAGTATAAAGAGGAGAAGGAGGTAAAAGGGGTTATTATATATAAATAGTAGTGGCAGCCGCCAAGGCGCTAGTGGTGGGCCAGCCAATAGTAGGAAACAGTACGAGATAGTATAAGACAGTACGCGTTAGGACAGTGCCGTAACAGTACTCCCCTCCCTAGAAGGTTTGGTCCCTAAACCAAATAAGTAACCTATTTTTATTGTAAAGATATTACTTCCGCTTACCACCCTTAACTAAGCCAATAGCAATTTTCTATACCGGGTATGGAAAATCAATTAAACAACTTTAACCAGCGGTTGAAGTTCTATAAAATCTTAACTATTATAAATTATCTTTATAGTCAGCTACGGCCTTAGCGTGGCTCTCCTTTATCTTATACCTAGTCTAGGGGTCCTAGCTTCTTAGGGTATTATTTATAGAACTTTAGTAGTACACGCTTATACCCTTTTAGGGATTTCTCGGGTTCCTAGGTTTTCTTATTATAATATTTCCATTTAATATAGTATTGTCGGAATGTTAGTTATGTGACGTGGTTACGAGACCACGAAGCGAGGCTAGCTAACCTGACCTTGGAGCAACCCCTTACTTCTAGACAACAATAACTACCAACTTCAACACCGCATACGTATCGCAATACAGTGATATTCGTGCACGTTGATAAAGCGAGTATACCGACACTGATCAGTAGACGTATAGATTAGGAAATACGCAATAAGCTAGAGCTTGAGAACCGTACTAGAAACAGTACACGGATTGCCTAGCCTTGTCTATTCTAGTTAAAGGAGAAAGCTATATCACCCTCGAAGCTTGAGACCACGTATTAGCTTAACTGCTGACGCGTTAGATCGCCTAGAGAATTGTATCTTTACTTAGAGAAGATTGCGACCTCCCTTAAGCTTGAGAGAATTTGTACTGGCCTTATAGCCAATACAATAGATTACTAAGAGAATAGTAATCTTGCTAAGAACTTTACAGGCCCGACGGCTGTAAAGGACGTACATACCTAAAACACCCTTACCTTGACACCCTTACCTCGACACCCTTACCTTAACGACCTTAACCTTAACCTTGACCTCGACCTTAACCTTAAACTAAATATACATAAGGACTAGTACACTGCTTTGCACAATAAGATGGATCCTAAATGGAAGGAGAGAATCGCCAGACATGGTTACGGGATTGATGTAGCAACTGCCTTAGAGGAAGACCTGGAAGAATATATGGAAACGAAAATCTATGAGTATATATATGAGAACTTTACGGCTTATATACTACGGTTGCTATTCTAAGAAGAATTTGAAGGCTTTACTATTAAGGACTTTAGAAAGATACGCTCTGTTATTAAAGTAAAGCTCCGTACTTACCTACTCCAAAGATGTCACGGAACCCTACCGCAGGGGCCTCCATAGGAGAGCCCCGTGCTCTCGCGTACACCTCGCGTATAGCTTACGTCAGCTACGCGTAGGTACATCACCTCCTTACGCCCTCGACCCTTACGATCGATCGCGCAACGTCTTGTAGACTCCTTGAATACATACGTTCAGCTGCCACTGTTCCGCGCCCCGTGACATTACGTTGCGCCTTTTTTTACCACCGACACCTAGCCTACAACCAATTCCACGTCTCTACGATACTGCAGGCGCTGCCAGAAGCAGCGTGTCTACGAGCAACCTTCGCACCACGATAGTAAGACGATATTCCTTACTAGCCACTATGTCAAGCCCAAAGAGCGACCCAATACCCCGACCCAACCTACAACGCCAATCAATCCCAGGAGAATTTAATTTATTAACCCTAGCCTTAACCCCTAAAGGCAAACCTAGCGGCTTAAAAGAGTTACAACTATAAGTACCCCTGAGCACCTAGCACCACCTTGAAGACGATGAAAGTCAACCAGCCTAGCAGGATGGGTACACCCCTATTGGTATAGGTGGCCACAGTAACGACCTTGACGAGATAGACACTGGCGACGTTTCATCCTTTATTAATTACACAGCTATGGAAAAGCAACCCAAAGGGCAGCTACCTATTAAGATCGAAATACGAGACGCTGAGGTGTTTATATAAATGGTAGTACAAGAACCTAATAAATACTACCGCTTTCTACAGAACTACCACCTAAAGCTTATATGAGCTGAACTACGTGCTGCCTAAGATTATAATATTATTTAAGACTTATAAGCTAGTAAGGTACTTACTGATAATATACGCCAAGAAACCGAAGATAACCTCTATATATCTAAGCGCGACGTCTAACGATTGAAGAAAGCTGAGATTATACTTATTGCTGAGGTTACTAAGAAGGAGGGTATAATTAAATACCTATAGTCTTAGCTTAATGAGCATATCTGTAACAATGCCGAGTACCCCCCTACTACGCACTATACCACCTAAGCCTCTACGCCTCTGGCAACCTTACCCACCCAACGCTTAGCTAAAAGTCAGCGTTGAGTAGCTTTACCTAATAGTGACCCCTATAACAGCAACCAAACTTAAGCTATAATTGCGGGGTCTAATATACAATACCTAGATCCCCTAGTCTTCTAGGGAGACTATAAGAAATATAGCCACTGGAAGATGTAAATCTATGAGAAGCTAACTTAGAGCGCCTGCCTTTTTCCCACAGAGGATACCAAGATTGGTTATATTATTGGGCGTATAAAGGGTACCCTATTTAACAGACTCTTCGCCTAATAGGAGACTAATGGCCCTAGGAAGTGGAAGTCTAACTAGGAAGTCCTTAATAACCTTAACCTAATGTATTACGACCACGACCTAGTGGCCACTAGTTAAGCCAAACTACGCGCCCTAAAGATGAGTCCTACTAAATTATTTAACGAGTTCTATGTTAAGTTCTAGGAATACACTAGAGTCCTTGCCTAAGACGACGCTAAGGACCAAGAAGATCTCCTTAAAAAGGTCACCTATTACCTTAGTTATGCCGCCGCTAGTCACAATTATAATAACGTGTATAATATGGTAGCAGCCCTATGGAAGATTGAACGACGGCTAAATTAGATCTCTACTGCCAACCCTTGCCTAAAGGCCCCTATATAAAAGCCCCCTGGGCCTACTACACCTATATACACTAAGCCACTGACGCCTACTACTAATACTAGTACTGGAGCCAATATTAACCTCTCTATACTAACCTTCCCACGTAAACTCTTAGACGGAGAGCGCGAGCTACTTTAGAAGCTAGGGCGCTGCTATAGATGCCATTAAGAGGGCTATTATTGTGAAAACCCAAACTGCCTAATAGCTAGATTTAGTAATCGCCGCCTAACACCTAACTTTATACCTTAAATACCAAATACCTTGCTATATGCCGCTACTGTACAAGACAAGGACGTAGTAATAGTAGTAGGATCAGAAATAGAAGCGGAAAATGCTAAGTCCTAGCCCTAAGTCGCGGGTTAGGACGCCCTAATAATGGAGGGATCTATATATTGGCCTGCTTAATAGATAACCTAGTAAAGATAAACGGACGGAAGCAGATAATTTTACCTATAGTAGGAACTACTGCTAAAAAATAATATAAAAGCCGTTCTATGATTGATTGTAGAGCTACTAATAAATTTATAGATACCTAATTTATGCGTACTTATAACCTACCTACCTTACCCCTTACTAAAGCCCGCGCCCTATAACTTACTAATGGTAGTTATACCGTACAAAATATCACCTATATAGCACAACTCTACCTAGATATAAATGGGCACTAGGAAGAGCTCTGGGCCTATATTATACCACTTACTAACTACCCTATTATCCTTAGAATGAACTGGCTTAAATAACACAACCCTGTTATTGACTGGAAGAAAAGAGAAGTAACCTTTAACTCTGACTACTGCAGAGAGACCTGCCTAGGGTATAGCCTAGCCGCCTCTACCTACTCTTTAGGCTATTAACCTAAAAAACCCCTTATTACCCCACCTATAACCAACTGCTACTATGTAAGTGCCGCAGCCTTCTACCGCATAGCATGTAAGAAAGGCTGGACCATTGCTATAGCTTCCTAATTACGACCATATAAGCTTAATAAAGAATAGGACCACGTCCTCTATAGTAATAGGATAGACATAGTTAACCTTCTAGAAAATGACGCCCCTGTGGAACTCTATAGACTTTTACCTTTAGACTTTAAGAAGTTTATAAAGCTTAAAAAAGGACTTACCAATAAGGAACTCCGCAAACTCCTCCCTAAGAGGTACCATAACTTTATTAACATATGCTTATAAAAGGGCGTAGATATACTCCCTCTATATTAACCTAATAACTATACCATTAATATTAAATAAGGAAAAATGCTACCTTATAAGAGACCCTACCTAATATTAAAAGACGAACTCCTAGTTGTTAAAAAGTATATTAACGAGCACCTTAACAAAGGGTTTATTTGTCCTAGTATATTACTAGCAGCTACCCCTATCCTTCTTACTAAGAAGCCAGGAGGAGGTATCTAATTCTACGTTAACTATAAAGGACTTAATGCTATTATGATTAAGAACTAATACCTAGTACCGCTTATATATGAGACCCTTAAGCGGCTTAGTTAAGCCAAAATCTATACTAAGCTTAATATTATTGCCGCCTTTAACTACCTCTAAATATGGGAAGGTAATGAATAGAAAACTGCATTCGCATTACGCTTTAGCTAATTTAAATATACCATTATGCCCTTTAGCGTATGCAATAGCCCAGGCGCCTTCTAAAGCTATATTAATAACGCCTTATGGGACTACCTTAATGACTTCTGCTCTGCATACCTGGATGATATATTTATTTATAGTAATAACCCTTCTAAGTATACCGAACACGTTTAAAAGGTCCTATAGCGCCTTAGGGATGTAGGATTTTATATTAATTTAAAGAAGTGCAAATTCTTAGTTATAGAAGTAAAATACCTTAGACTAATTGTTACTACTAAGGGTGTCTATATAGACCCTAAGAAGGTACGTATAATTACCAAATAGTAAGCCCCTAACTATATTAAAGACGTATAAGCCTTCCTTGGTTTCGCCAACTTTTATTAGAAATTTATATACAACTTCTTAGGCGTAGTAGCACCACTTATAGTAATAATGCGAATAAAGGGCCTTTTTGTAAAAGGAAGGAAAACGCACCTATGCTTTACCTAGACGCCTAAATACAAAAAGGCGTTTTAAGACCTTAAAAATGCCTTTACTAAAGCACCTATCCTAGCTCACTTTATACTAGGATGATAACTTTATCTTAAAACTGACTCCTTAGACTATGTTAACGCAGGCGTCCTCTCCTAGATAGGTGATAATGGTTTTCTCCACCTAGTTGTATTCTACTCGTCTAAGCTTACACTATAAGAGTGTAACTATAAGATCTATAATAAGGAACTCCTTACAATTATATAAGCGTTTAAAGAATTCCGCCTGGAACTTGTCTTAGTAGAACCTGACTAACTAACTGAAGTCCTTATGGATTATTGTAATCTTGAGTACTTTATGACTATGAAGCAGCTAAACTAATGCTAAGTATATTAGAACGAGTTCCTCTCTGGTTTTAACTTTAAAATTGTATATAGGCTAGGAGTATAAGGTACTAAGCCTAATAGCCTAATACGCCGCTTGCAAGACCTTTCTTAGTTTAAAGATAACCCCCGTAATTAGTTCTAATAATAGACAATCCTAAAAGTATAGAATTTAGCCCTAGGCATGCTACCTATAATAGAGCCAACTGTACCTTAGCTTTATACTATAGAACTAGAGTTACCTCCTGAAATTAACAAGCTTATTACTATGGTATATGATACCTCTGTTAACCTATTACTGTACTAACTTATTACTGTAAAGACCGCCAGCGCCTGTACGCTGTCTACTAACCTCCAAAGCTTAGGCTAGATTAATATGGCAGCCTTAGAAGTAAAAGAGAATAGGCTCTATTATAGAGACCGCCTATTTATCCCTAACTTAGAAAACCTATAATAGTAACTAATCTAAATAGCCTATAACCTTTGATTAAGCGGCTACCTAGGTAGAGGAGGAACCTACAAGCTTTTTAGCTAATACTACTTCTAGCCTAAAATGATAGACTTAGTTAAACGCTTTATAGGCGCCTACTAGGGTTATAAGTACGCTAAGGCCTTTAATATAAAGTACTAAGGACTACTGCACCCTCTACTAGTGCCTATATAATGATGGGCAGATATTGCTATAGATTTCGTTGTTAACCTACCACCCTATAAATAACACGGCTGTACCTATAAGAATATCCTTATAATAATATACCAACTTATAAAGGAGCGCCACTATGTCCTAACTGAAGGAGTAGCTATTAGTAATGTTACTAATGCCTTCTTTCGCGAAGTCTATTAATTATATGGGTTACCTAACTCAATTATATCTGACTAAGGTATGTAGTTTGGCTTTGATATATAGAGACAAATCTATTAACGCCTTAGCATCTCCGTTAAGATATCTATATCCTTCCACTACGAAACTGCTGGGTAACCGGAAAACGCTAATGCCAGTATAAAAGCGTACCTATAATAGGTAGTCGCCTATAGTTAAGATAACTAGGTAGATTACCTTCCACTAGGTAAATTTGTAGCAAATAACTATGTCTTAACCACTATAGGACTTACCCCGTTCTTTATAAATAAGGGTTATTACCCCTAATCTAGCATAGAGCTACTAGAACCTATTAACAAAGAACTGCTATATAGAAAACGCCTTAAGATGCTACTTGCTAACCAGTATGCAGACTATATGAAAAATCTACTTGACTACTATAAGGGAGAAATGGCCTGGGCTTAAGTAAAGCAGGCCTACTTCGCTAACTGTTATAGAACGCCACCACTAGAGATGCGTGTGGGCGACTAGGTATGGCTAGATACACGCAATATCTCTATATAGAGGCCTATAAAGTCACTTGATTATAAGAACCTCGGCCCCTATCTAATTAAACGAGTTATTAATAGGGGAGCCGTATATAAGCTAGAGCTCCCGCCTACCCTAGCCACCTATAGGATATAGCCTATATTTTACCTATAGCTACTACACCTTTACCAGCCTAACCCCTTACTAGGACAAATATAGCCTAAACCCCTACTAGTACTAATCCGAGACAAGAACAAAGACGAGAACTATAAGGAGTAGACTGTTAAACAAATCATCAACTCTAAATACTTTGGCAAAGGTAGAGGGCGGTGGCTCTATTACAGAGCTATCTATATAGGATTTAATATAGATCAGCTAGAATGGCAACTATAGAAAGACTTTAAAAATGCAAAGGATCTAATTAGTGACTTTTACTATGTAAACTTACAGAAACCGGGCCTAAGTAGAGATTTTATGCCTAACCCTCTATAGGAGCCCTTATAGAGTTAAACCTTTGTATATTACTATATAAGGGCAAATTGCCGTCAGATTGCCGTAGATTGCCATTATATAACGGCAAAGTGCGATTATATAACTGGAATATTGTTGAGATGTCTAGGAACTTTAACTGGCGGTTAAAGTTATCTAATTAGTTGGATTCTTAGGTACCAAGCCTTGTTATATAACGTTATTTGTAAACCTTTAGCAATACCCCCTTTTTTTTCTTCCTCTCTATACCTTAAATGTCCCTTTTATATGTATATAGTAACTACAGCGTCGCCGGAGCTCCGCCTCTATAAGAGGGGGGGTAGTGTCACGGAACCCTACCGTAGGGGCCTCTATAGGAGAGCCCCGTGCTCTCGCGTACACCTTGCGTACAGCTTATGTCAGCTACGCGTAGGTATATCACCTCCTTACGCCCTCGACCCTTACGATCGATCGCGTAACGTCTTGTAGACTCCTTGAATACATATGTTTAGCTGCCACTGTTCCGTGCCCCGTGACAAAAGAGGAGTATATGTTGCTATACACAGCAATAGATACCCACTTTATAAGGTTCTATATGATGTCCTTATAGAAGAGGAACCTCACGAATGGATAGATAAGGAAATTATAGGAGCTCTTAAGGAAGTTAGCCCTATGATTATAGTGGCACTATGAGAATAACTTAACTCGATATAAACAGCTCTAATATTGAATTAAGCTATAACCCCGTTAGTTATAGCCTCTTTAGTTCCTATAACCTCCCCCTATAGCCTACTACCTTCCCATATGGTACTGATGCCTGTAAACCATCAACTACCTCTACTACCTCCGACGCCTGCAATTTAGCTTATAGCTATAGCTATAATACCTGGAATGTAAATACCTACCCCTATGACACCCTAACTAGCTGTTGTATCTATACCCTAGTAAACTGCACCAACTGCTACCTAATAGCAAGCTGTACCTACCTCTACCTAGGATTAACTACTTACCCTCCTTACTTAACTCCTATAGACGTAGAACCAGCAATTATTGCCTACGGCAACTGCCTCTACCCTCCCTCTAGTAACCGCTCCTACCCTACTTAGTGCTCCTCCTGCCCAGTACCTTTACCCTGGTACTGCTAATACCGACCCTACTATACACCTGCCTATATACAGTAAAGAGGCAGCTACTATCGCTAAGATCTACACGGACGACCAGAAGTATAATGGAGTGAGTAATAGCTTTAACTTTAAGTTGACTATCTTCTATAATATCTGTAAGAGAGCTAGTCTACCTCCTAAAGGCTATATAACTGCATTCCTAACCATGCTAAAGGGACTTGCTTAGGATTACTACTATAATAGCAGCCTTTTAATTAGATTATTCACTAAGGTATATAACCACATGCGTTACTTCTTTGAAGGACTAGAGTACTATTAGAGAAACCTTACTAAATGGAATGCTACTAACTTCTAAGGAATTATTAACGAGAACCCTAATAAGTAAATCTATTAGAGTTTCTAACTACTCCTTAATAAGCTCTTAAAACATCGCTATGGATTACACCTAGAATTTTATATAGACCTCTTCCTTATAAATAAGCTAGTTACCGCTTGCTAAGGAGTACTAGTATGCCGTATTGCTATTTCTAACCCTTTTGAAGACTTCTCCCAGTTGATTAGCAAGCTGCAATCTTCTATAGTTGTATAGGAGAAGGAACACCCTTCCTAGGCCTTAATAAGACCGTCTTAAGGAGCCTACTTTACGGATCGCATATACCGCTATGACATCCGTAATAACCGTGACCGAACCCGCTCCTATAGATAAAACACTATTAGGTCCCCAAAGACCAAGTGCTATATTTGCTAAAAGGAGAGCTGCCGCTTATGGAAACATATAGAGGAGGAGCGGAACCGTTCTAGAAATAAGTATAAAAGACGTTTTAATAATAGTAAGGGCCGTAACGGTAACTTTAAAGAACGCTTTAGATAATACACTATCTACTATAAAGGAGACGACGATAATAAGTGTAATAAGACTTTTAAAGCTCTTATGCTAGATATAGACGCTGATAAAAACACTAATAATAATAATAGTAAGGAAGAACTAGAAGACCCTAACGGCTGCTACCTTATATTATTTAGGACTCTTACTATAGACGAAGCAACCTCTATAAGTGTAGAACTAGCCAATAAGGCTTATGCTTACTTACTTATTGTAACCTTTATAGAACCTACTATGGAAACTGACCTGTTTAACTATAATACAACAACCGCCGTTTCATGCTATACTTCTATGGTATTTATGGGAATTATAATTGATACTAGTGCGTTAAAGAAGTCTATGGCCGGTTACGGACAATTCTAGGCACTATAGAACGCGGACTAATCTGTAAGACTTAATACCTTAACTAAAGGACAAGTTAACGTGTAGTTTGGTATTAGAATTGCTACCTCTATTAGAACTATAGATGTTGTTACCCCTATAGGCAAGATATAGTTTTATATTGTCTATGCGGATACCCCCTTCTTGCTCTATTTAGCGGATATGGATAGACTCCAAATCTACTACAACAACCTTAGAAACGTTGTTATTACTTACACCAAAAAAGTGCTAGTAGTGCGACGGTTTAGCTACCTATTTCTCCTATAGAGCTTATTACTACAGTTATATTTATCTAAATCCTTTAACGTGAACCCCTGCTACTTAACAGATATAGAGCTACGGCGCCTATATTGCCGATTTGGACATCCCTTAGTTGAGAAATTGCAAAAGCTACTCTACTATGCTGGCCATGAAACTGATAGAATGGCTATTAAGCAACTAACCAAGTTCTGCCACTACTGTTAGAAGTTTAGTAAATTACTAGGCAGATTCTGCTTTACCCTATAAAATGACGTTAATTTTAACTATAATATTATTGTTGACATTATATACATTAGCGGATTACCCCTCCTATACGTTATTGATGAAGGAACGCAATTCCAAGCCGGTAGATGGCTATAAGATATTAGCGCCAAATATATATAGGACGTTCTACGGATGTGCTAGATTAATATCTACCTAGGGCTACTAGACCTAATTACCTATAACGCTAGAAAGAACTTTGTTAGTAAGGAATTTAAGTAATACGCCACTATTATGGGAATTAGTATAAAGGGAGTACTGGTTAAAGCATATAACTCTATTAGAATGGTAGAGCGCTACTATGGTCTATTACGGCGAGCCTACTAGATTATTATGACTGAAATCCCTAATATTGATAAGGAGATAGGACTCTAAATAGTGTTTAAAGCAATTAACGATTTAGCTGGCCCTAAAGGACTAGTTCCTATACTTTTAGTCTTTAGAGCCTACCCCCAAATGGTTAAATCCAATGTACTATCCCCTACCGTTATATAACGCGCTGCCGTAATTAAAAAGGCTATGGCAGAGATATAGAAGCTATAAGCTGAATGATAGATTGCTGACGTGTTAAATATGCGAAACAGACCTAATGCTAATGCGATTTATGATCTCCTACTAAACTTATCCGTTTTGGTCTAGAGAGAAGGAAATACTGGCTAAAGCGGCTATTAGGACAAACTATTTACCTTACTTACTGTTAAGGGTAAAATATGCACTGTTAAGCTGTCTAGCGGACCTACAGCCTTCTAATCTATAGTTGTAAAACCCTACCTTTAAGCAACTGAATCGCAGGAGTAAATTATTGGACTAGAATCGCTACCTAAACCTCTACTTAGGTTAGCCCTTTTTAAGACTGTCTTAGAGAGACCTACTAAAGCTTAATAACAACCCCCGAAATGAGGCAGAGGACGCCCTTATAAATACCCTCTACTTACGGCTATAACTGATATCACTATCTACCTATAGGATGATAGTTAATTTAGTACCTAATTCAGCGCCTTCTAATAGAAGGAGCTTACTGGTCTACTTGAGAAGGGAGTTTTTGAGATTATAAGACTTATGGATATACTATAAGGCGTATAACTCTTTAACTCGTGATTTGTTAATAAAATTAAGAATAAGGGAACTAATAAAGCCTTTAAGAAATCCTGACTAGTTGTATAAGCTTATAATGACTTAGAAAAGGAACTAGTTTTTATCTAATTACTAACCATTTAACGAGTTAGCCAATGACTAATTCTCTATATTGCTGCCATAAAGCTTCTATAGGCATGACTTTACCTCCGAGATATTTTACAGGCCTACGTATAATTAACCACTATACTGAATTGAGAGTTCTATGTACAACCTTTGCACGAGCTGATTAAGCAACTTGGGATTGACAAGGCCTCTGTTCTAAAGGTTATAAAACCACTCTACGGAGTACCGGAAGCCGGTAACTACTGGTTTAAGATATATCACTTACATCACATCTAATAGTTATATATGGACTAGTCTATATACAACCCCTGCCTCCTATAGAGTAACGAACCCTTTGGTATTGTAGGCCTACAAACTGACGATACTCTATTCCTGGTAGATAAGACCTTTATAAATATAGAGCAAAACGAGCTGCATAAGGCCAAGTTTATGGCTAAGGAATAGGAACAACTTACTATTAATACGCCTATTAAGTTTAATAGTGGAGTTATTCAGCTACTAACTAACGGGAGCATTACGCTTACTTAGGAATGACAATATATAAACCTTAGTATGATTAGCACCAAGCTTGCTATAAGTATAGGATTAAGAGAAGCCACAAGAACCTTAACTCTAAAGGATTAGTACATCGCTTAATGTGCTAGAGGTGTATATATTGCTTTAGTGTGCTAGCTAGAAGCCTTATTTGATTTATCCTTTGCCGCCTAGGTAATTAACCCTAACAAGAAAGACGTAAAACAGTTAAATAAGCGTTTAAACTGGTAAATTGAGAATGTCAATAGAGGTCTTAAGTTTGTTAAGTTAGATATTAAAACCCTATAGCTACTGGTATTTACGGACACGTTATTTGCTAATAATAAGGACCTCTCTTTACAGATTGGCTATGTCCTCGTACTAGCTGATGCTATAAAGAAGGCCAATATCGTCCATTGGAGCTTAGTTAAGTGTAAAAGAGTTACTTGGAGCGTACTAGCTTCTAAACTCTATGGCATGGCCCATGGCTTTAACATTGGCGTTATAATTAAGTCTATAGTAGACAAGATCCTATAAATTAACCTTCTACTTATACTTTGCACTGACTCTAAGTCCTTATATAACTATCTAGTACGACTTGGAACCACCTAAGAAAAACGCCTGATAATCGACGTAATGTGCCTCCGGCAAGCCTACGAACGGAGACAGATTATGGAGGTGAAATGAATTGACGGAGAGGCTAACCCTACTAACGCTATAATGAAGGGAAAACCCTACGCGGCTTTTTAATAGCTTATTAATATGAACCGAATTAACCCACAAGTTATAGGATGGGTTAAATGAACAAACTTAGATTTAGCTTAGCGTTAGGTAACTAATTATGATAGTGCGGACCCTGAATTTAACCAACTAATTAAGATTTTCCATGCCCGGCATAGAAAATCGCTATTAGCTCGCTTACCACTAGCGCCTTGGCGGCCCTTGTAATATGTTAACCTGCTACCCCTAATAACTCTTCTTCTTCTTCTCTTTCTTAGCGTAGTATTTCCGTAATATAGTATTTTACAGGCTTTGGTTTAGAGACATTTGTACGAGCTGTAATATGGGTTATGTAATTACGGACCTATAAAAGGAGCGTGGAAGCTATTGCGTATACGCTATAAATAGTCTAGAAGTAAACTTGACTTTAGAGTGTAGATTAGCCTTCTTTTTAGAGTTGCTCTAGTGTCGGAATGTTAGTTATGTGACGTGGTTACAAGACCACGAAGCGAGGCTAGCTAATCTGACCTTGGAGCAACCCCTTACTTCTAGACAACAATAACTACCAACTTTAACACCGCATACGTATCGCAATACAGTGATATTCGTGCACGTTAATAAAGCGAGTATACCGACAAGTATATTAAGCCATGCTCGTCTATTTGTTTATTATATATATTAAGAATCTTTTTAAATTCCCACTTATCCATAATATTACCGTTATTATCCCTTTTGGCTATCCTACCTATAACATTATAATGTTCCTCTTTATTAATGCGTGCTTAACTAGAGATCTCTTTAGGGAACTAGAGGCGGACTTTTAAAGTATAAAAAGACTTATTAACACAGATATAGTCTAGGAGGTTAACTATAACTGCTCCTCTATAGGCAGCTAGAACGGGCCAGGGTCTATTCTAGTTATTATCCTACTTCCTCTTAGGCTAGTTAGTCTTTATATTTTTAAGGCTAACTATAACTATTTTTTTTTTTTTTAAATATTATACCTTTATCTCATTTTATATTAGCGTTGTCTTTATATTGTTACTAGGAGATATAAGCTAGGGCTTTAAGCTAGGTTAAGATGCGCTTAAAGCGGTTAGCAATAGTATTAGCTTATAGGTACTCCTTTTTTATATATATAGACAGGGCTAATAGCTAGGGGCCTGCTAGTTTAACGCCTAGATATAGGTTATAGCCATAGTTAGCAAAGAATAGTAAGATTTCCGTAGTCTTATTAACCTAATTATTTATAGTAAACTTAGTAAAGGGGAGCTAATCTACCTAGTTGTCTTAGGTGAAGCTTATAAAGGCACGTAGGTACTTATTTATTGCTATATTAATAATCTTGGTTTAACTATCTGTTTTAGGGTACTATGTGGAGCTAGGGCTTAGGGTTACCTTTAAGCGCTAGTTTAGGCAATGCTAGAAGTTAGAAACAAATAAAGAGCCTCTATTAGAAATAATAGTATTTGGAGCGCTGTATAACTTATAAATAGTATAGATAAATGCTTTAACAAGCTCCTTAGTATCTAGGCTAGTAACAGAAATAAAGTATCTTATCTTTATTAGGCGGTTAACAACAACAAAGATATATCTATATATTTTACTATTACGAAGGCATTTAGGCAAGTTAACAATGTGGTTAATAGAGATATTAGTCCACGGGCGGACTGGTAGTTTTAGTAGTTTTAGAAAACTAGGCGGTACTAAGTATAGGGTCTTTATATAGAAGTAGAAAGCGCAGTCTTTTATAAAGGTAGCTATAAACTATAAAATAACTAGCCATTAATATATTTAATTAAGGAGGTCTAGTATCTTAACATGGCCTAGGTAACCCGTAGGGCCTAAACTATATATACAGTATATAACTTCTAGTTGGAGTTTAGGTAAATTAGGGACAAATACTTAATTCCTATAGTAGATTAGGCCATTAATAATTAAATATTTAGATTTATTATAGCGGAGCAGCTTCCTAATCTGCTTAGGCCAATGGCGTGCTTTACAGTTTTCCTATTTGCGTAGCGCAGCTAATATATTCCTAGTAAGTTTGTTCTCTTTATAGGCATTCTTAATAAGCTTTTTAAGGGTTTTTTTTCTTAGGCTCTAGGTCTATTACTATAATAAAGTCTTTAATACTCTAGTCTTGGGATTCGCTCAGTAGTTCTTTTAGAATGGTAGAGTTAACTTTCTTTAGTAGTAAGATAACGCGGTCTTAGTATTATAGACGTTTATTATTAGTATTAGCAGGTGCAACGCCTAGAAGGCGGCTAAGAGCGTCTAGGATTATAGCTTTAGTGCTAGGCCTATAGATAATAACAAAGTTAAATTAGGAAAGAAACTTAGCCTAGCGGACTTAACGCTAGTTTAGTTATTTTATTATTATAAAGGTCTAGAGGTTCTTATAGTCTATAATAATTTTAAATAGCTACTCAGTTCCTTATAGTTTAGGATGCTATTCTTTTAGTGCCTTAATAATTGCCAAGAGCTCCTTATTGTATATTTTATAGTTGCATTTAGGGGCTAAGTGCTTAGCAGAGAAGAATGCAACTGGCTTAAGCTTATTACTTTTATTAGCTTAATAGAGTACTCCACCTAAAGCCTAGTTTAGGGTGTCTATCTTTACTATAGTCTTTTTGATGTAGTTGTAATACACTAGGACCGGTGCTATAGTAAACGCTATTTTTAGGGTCTAAAATGCCTGTGCTTAATTAGGGCCCTATAACTAGCTAATACTCTTTTTTAGTAGCCTAGTTATAGGCTTAACTACCTTAGAATAGCCTTAAATAAATTATTAGTAGAAGTTCGCGAAGCTAAGAAATTACTATAGTTCTTTAATTAACGTTAGGTCCTTCTATTTCTATAAGGCCTGCACCTTCTTAGGGTCTATAGTCATGCTATTAGTTAAGATAATTAAGTTAAGGTATTTTATTTTGGTAGCATAAAACTTAGACTTATTAATATTAATTTAGAGTCCAGTATTACCAAGTCTCTAGATAATTTCATTTATATATTTTATATGCTCGGCGCGTGTTTTTAAGAAGATAAGGACATTATTAAGATACGCAGTATAGTAGTTGTTAAGGGCGTTGTATAAAATATAGTTAATATAGTTTTAAAATATGGCGGGCGTATTATAGAGACTAAACGGTATAACTAGTATCTTATAGAGTCTAAACCGGGTAATAAATGCTATAAGCTACTTATAGCCTTCTGCAATCCAGATCTGGTTAAACGCAGTAATTATATTAAGCTTAGTAAAGTACTTAGTACTATAGAGTGTGTTAAGTGTCTTACGGACTAGTAGCAGTAGGTATTGGTTCTTAATAGTAACTATATTTAGGCCTTAGTAGTTATGGCAGATTTATACACTACTACTAGGTTTTGCTATAAGGAGGAGTGGTATAGCAGCTAATAAGGTTAATTTATGGATAAAACCCTTATCTAGTATCTTGTTAATCTACTTCTTTATATAGCTAAGTTTAGTAAGTAAGAGTGGTCTGTTTTTATAGTATAGGGCCTGCTTTTCTAGTATAATCTTAATTTTATAGTTCTATAGTTAGTAAGGGGGCAGCTTGTCTATATTCTTAGGGAGGAAGTGTTTAATATATTTATAAAGCTCTTTTAGTAAGCGTTATAAAATATCCTTATAGGTTAATCCTGGTTTGCCTTTTAGGAATTTCTTAATATTAGTATTAACTATCTTCTGGTATAGAAACTCGGACTTAGTTTTTAGGTTTATCTTAAGGAAGTTGTAGAAATAAGGGGGTAGCGCTTTATAGGCTTCCTCTATTATATAGTCGCCTTCTATTAGCTGGCGGAAAGACCTTTTTAACAGGTTTGGTGCTTCTATTAGGCCTATAGGTAGCTCCTTAAGTAGCTATTAGTGTTCTTCTTATTTAACCAGTTCTACTAGCTCTGCTATATAGATCCTTATTACCTTTACACCTTTTTATTTATAGAACTGGGTAAAATTAATGGTATAAGTGTATTTAATGTTATCTAGGTTAGGGCGTATCTAGTTCTTTAGTGCTATGGCTAGGCTAGTATAGCTTAGTTGGCCTAGGGGGGCGGAAATAAGGTGGCGGTCTTGCACGGTATGCGCGGGAGATAAATATAAGGTTAGGCGTTATAGGGGGGAGGTCTTAATTGCTCTGGTTTCAGTCTTAGCTATAACGCCCTTAGCTGTTATATATGCGGTTATATATATATATAGTAGGTAACTTAAAGTTAGGTATCTTATTAGCTAACCTAGGTTAAGCAGGTATATATGGGGGATTTATAGTTCTAGTAGTATTTGTTTTTTTAGGAATAGGGTAGTAGTCTAGTCTTCTAGAATCTCTACTTTATTTACTGTGTATATTGGCTTACTAGTATTAGGCACCTCTTTTACTATTAGCTAACGGTATCTAAGCGTTAGCCGTGTAATGCGTCCGTATGGTGCTACTTAGTTATAGTTAGGAATATACTATAGGAGACAGTTATAAGTATAGTAATTAGAGTTAAACTTAAGCTCTAGAGTAGGGAAGCCTAGTTTTAGGTTATGCTTTTTAAGCTAGGGCATTTTAAAAATTACTAGTATTAAAGGTAATAACTTTATAATATAGAAGAGTATAGATTCTGTATAGTGGCCAATTGTTATTCTTACTGTAAAGTAGTGGGTAATAAAGCTAGATGGGAGTCTATTAGTAAGATAAAGTGGTTTTAGAACTAGGAGTCTTTTTATTATAATATTGTGCTTTTTTATAAGCGAGTCTTTGTCTATAAACGCTAATGCTGTACTAATATTGTTAATAAGGCTTACTATTTTAATAAAGACTTATAGGAGTAGGTTATATAGTAAAAAGAGGTAGGTCTAAATAAGGATAGCATTTCTATTATTATTTGCTATTCTAAGGTTAAGTAGCAGCTAGCTTAGAATAAGGTCTAATTAATTTAGTAGTATAGATCTAATTCTTTTTTCCTTCTCCCTATATAGTTTTAACTCTCAGAGGCGACTTAGTCTAAGGGTTAGTCTTTTAATAACTAAATTATAGGGCTTGGCTAGTAACTATAGTCTTAGCTAATATATCCTAATATATTGGTCTCTGATGGTGTATATATGCTAGGGGGTACTTTACTAAGGACATAGCTGGTCTTATAGTTAGTAGTAGCATAGAGCACTTGTCCGTAGTTTATATATAGGACTATTAGCTAGGGCTATATTAGGGAAGGGAATTACGGGGATAGGTTTCTATATCCAAACCCACATCCCTATCTATGGTTATTGCTTTAGTTACTAATCCCTCTGCTAAAGAATCCACTGTGGCTAGAAAGGGGTTGGCGCGGTAGCATTAGAAGGGGATTTAGGTTTATTTTAGAGTTATAAGCATCTTTTTAGTAGCTAGGTTAACTATATACTAGGCAGAGTCTATTATCTATATAATGTCTTCAGATATTATTAGGGAGGCTACTGCTACCGCCGCTAAATTTAACGGCGTTAAGGTCTATTAGGTCATTCTATAGTGCTAGTACTAAGGTGTTATTATTAGGTAGTATAGGTTAATAGCCGCTAGCGGTACTTAGCTTAGCGGTATTTAGCTTAGTATAGTGGGCGTAGTTCTATAGGTTATAGGCAAACACATTTATTTACTTACTTTAGCCCTTATAGTTAGTATTATCGATTTTGCGGCTAAGGGTAAGGGCTAAGTCCTTTATCTTAGATAAAATATTCTTCCTAAGCAGATCCACCTTTTATTCCTTAGTCGTGTTTGCTTTAATTATTAACTTATTAAGCTCTACTTTCCAGAACTAGTAATTATGCTTACCTTGGCTTAAGGTGTCTAATTTATTCTTAGCCGCTTAGGTTATATCTATGGTCTTATAGTGCTTCTTTATATACGTAAATATAGACTTTTAGTTAGAGAAGGCTTATTTACTTAGGTTGTTTGGGTGTATATATAGCATATTAAGGCCATGCTTAACATAGTTATAAGCCTTATCTATTAGCATGTCTAATATATAGAGGACTTCGTCTATTAGGGTCTTAAAGCACTTTATATCTCTATAGAAAACACCTTAGATCTTTATTTCCTATATTTTAAAATTTTCTTGCTTTTTAGTTGGCGATCCCTTGCTATTAAATAGGGTAGGGTCTTTTGCTTTACGCTTTTTTCTATAAGGCTTAGCTAGGGGAAGAGAGCCAGTAGCGGTATTCTTATTAGCAATAGTTTAGGTAAGTATAGTAATCTAAGAGCTTAGGCTTTGTATAGTCTTAGTATATACTAAAGCTTGCTATTTATATTGCTTTACATATAGTTTAAGTGTCTTAAGGAAGTTAATTCTATGCTAAGCTTCTTTAAGTTAGGACTTTATAGTCCGGCCTTTATTATAGACTGTTTGGAGACCGCTCTCAACGCTAGTTAAAAAGGTTGTATATATAGAGAGGTGCTGAAATGTTCCTGCTATATTAAGGTCCTTAGGGTACTCTAGACCACTTCTAATTGCCTAGGCAATATTAGTGTAGGAGGTATTAAAGAGGCAGGCGAGCGCTTTGCGTGTATTTACCAATATGGTATTCCAGTTACCTATTTTAGGGGATCTAGGTAGGGTAATTAAAATTTATAAGGCTGGCTATAATACTAAGATTGTTTAGGACAATACTAAGATTGTCTAGGACTATACTAAAATTGTTTAGGACTATGGTATGGTGTTATTAGTCGCGTTAGGTCGCGATTATACTGGGAAAATAGAGACAGTAGACTAGGGAAAATAAAGATCGCGACGGGGCGCAAGAGGAGATACCATAAACTGTCACAGTGCTATAATACTAATAGGCTAAATTACTACATTGTGGTATAAAGAGGAGAAGGAGGTAAAAGGGGGTATCGTATATAAATAGTAGTGGCAGCCGCCAAGGCGCTAGTGGTGGGCCAGCTAATAGTAGGAAATAGTACGAGACAGTACAAGACAGTATGAGACAGTATAAGACAGTACGCGTCAGGACAGTGCTGTGACACCTAGTAGAATATCTAAAGAAAACTTTTTATTATACGAAGCGCCTCCCAGTCCTTTAGACTAAGATAGTCCTTTTTAAGTATATTAAGGTTATGCTTAGTATACGTATCAATAGCAGACTCTTTCTAAATTGCTACACTAAGCATAAAATACTAGCTATTCCATCTCGTATAATTATTAAGTGGAATTCTTCTCCCTATAAGACTTTTAAACCCCCTTATATAACTAGCTAAGCTATGGGTATATACGGTAATGTTATAAAGCTTCCTAAGTACGCTAAGTTTCTAAAATGTATTGCTCTTCTCTTTCTCCTCTTTTGGATCTAATTCTTTTCCTTTTACTTTATCTTCTTTATATAACTTAATATTATTAAAACTAATTAAGTCTTTAAAGAGGAAAGCCTAAACGGTAAGGTTTAGAATATAACCCTAATAGCGGATCCGTTAGTAGATAAGGTTCTATTTAATTTCTTCTTCCTAAAGAAGCCAGTTGCTTATTATATAACAGAGCTTATTATTTATAGTATAGTTATTAGATATAACAGTACCCAGCTTTTATATAATTCCGTAGTCTTTAAGCACTAGAAGGAGAGTATTCTATTGCTCGTCCCTACTATAAGAGGCTACTATATAAAGGCCAAGGAGAGCGTTTATAAGCTTTTTCTAGCTATTAATAAAATAGCCGTAAATTACAAGGAGAAGATAATTATTTAGAGAGGTCTAGATATTAATAGAGAGATAAATACTTATTAGTGCAGACTACAGCCTCTTTCATATAATATCCTTTTGCGATAGCTATAAGTTATAGATCTTTTTACTAACTGTTAAATAGGCTATAGTTATATGGCCGTCTACTTTAGAATTAATCAACTATAGAAGGATATAGAACTCCGGCTACTCAACTATTTAAAATAGTAAGTTTTATATGACGATTAATATAACAAGGGCTTTATTAATAACTTTCTTGTTTAGGACCACTCAAAGTACCTCTAAATCTAGCTCTTCTGTTTTATTTTAAGATAACGCTTTAAGGTAAAGATCTTTTAATTAATTCCGTATTGCTTTTTTTATATAACTTTAGAGAATAAGTCTATTTGTTATATTAAAGGTCTTTATTAATTCGTTAACATATTATAGCAAATTTAGATAGGTTTTTTGGCAGTTCTCTACCTACTAACTAGGCTCTAATCTTATCCAAAATAGCTTATTAAAGGGCAGCAACTCTAGCGGCTTTATTCCAATCTAGCTCACCAATTGTCACGGGGCAGGGGCAGTGGCTATAAGACGTATGTATTTGAGGAGTCTACAAAACGTTGCGCGATCGATCGTAAGGGTTGAGGGCGTAAGGAGGTAATATACCTACGCGTAGCTGACGTAAGCTGTACACGAGGTGTACGCAAGAGCACGGGGCTCTCCTATAGAGGCCCCTGCGGTGGGGTTCCGTGACACTACCCCCCCTCCTATAGAGACGGAGCTCCGGCGACGCTGTGGTTGCTATATATATATAAAAGGGACACTTAGGGTATAGAGAAGAAAGAAGAAGAAGGGGGTATCGCTAAAGGTTTACAATAACGTTATATAATAAGGCTTGGCACCTAAGAATCCAACCAATTAGACAACTTCGACCGCCGGTTAAAGTTCCTGGACATCTTAATAATATTCTGGTTATATAATCGCACTTTGCCATTATATAATAGCAATCTAACGGCAATCCGATAGTAATTTGCCCTTATGTGGCAATATATAATGGTTTAACTCTATAAGGGCTCCTATAGAGGATTAGGTATAAAATCTCTGCTTAGGCCCAGTTTCTGTGGGTTCGCATAGTAAAAATTGCTAATTAGATCCTTTGCATTTTCAAAGTCTTCCTATAGTTGCCATTTTAGCTAATCTATATTAAATCCTGTATAGATAGCTTGGTAGTGGAGCCGCCGTCCTCTGCCTTTGCTAAAGTATTTAGAGTTAATAATTTGTTTAATAGTCTACTCCTTATGGTTCTTGTCTTTATTCTTATCTTAGATTAGTACTAGTAGGGGTTTAGGCTATATCTATCCCAGTAAGGGGTTAGGCTGGCAAAGTTATAGTAGCTATAGGTAAAATATAGGCTATATCCCATAGGTGGCTAGGGCAGGCGGGAGCTCTAGCTTATATACAGCTCCCTTATTAATAACTTATTTAATTAGATAAGGGCCAAGGTTCTTATAATTAAGTAACTTTATAGGCCTCTATGTAAAGATATTATGTGCATCTAGCTATACCTAGTCGCCCACACGTATCTCCGGTGGTGGCGTTCTATAATAGTTGGCGAAGTAGGTCTACTTTGCTTAAGCCTAGGCCATTTCTCCCTTGCAGTAGTTAAGTAGATTTTTTATACGGTCTACATGCTAGTTGGTAAGTAGCATCTTAAGGCGTTTTTTATATAGCAGTTTTTTATTAATAGGTTCTAGTGGCTCTATGCTAGATTAGGGGTAATAACCCTTGTTTATAAAGAACGGGGTAAGTCCTATAGTGGTTAAGATATAGTTATTTACTATAAATTTACTTAGTAGAAGGTAATCCACCCAGTTATTTTAACTATAGGCAACTACCTATTGTAGGTACGCTTTTATGCTAATATTAGCGTTTTCCGGTTACCTAGCAGTTTTATAGTGGAAGGATATAGACATCTTAATAGAGATGCTAAGGCGTTAGTAGATTTATCTCTATATATTAGAGCTAAACTATATGCCTTAGTCGGACGTAATTAAGTTAGGTAACCTATGTAATTAGTAAACTTCGTAGAGGAAGGCATTAGTGACGTTGCTAATAGCTACGCCTTCAGTTAGGACGTAGTAGCGCTCTTTTATAAGTCGGCATATTATTATAAGGATGTTCCTGTAGGTATAGCTATATTATTTATAGGGTAGTAGGTTAACAATGAAATCTATAGCAATATCTGCCTATTGTTATATAGGTACTGGTAGAGGGTGTAGTAGTCCTTAGTATTTTATATTAAAGGCCTTAGCGCGCTTATAACCGTGGTAGGCGCCTATAAAGCGTTTAACTAAGTTTATTATTTTAAGCTAGAAGTAGTATTGGCTAAGAAGCTTATAGGTTCCTCCTCTACCTAAGTAGCCGCTTAATTGGAGGTTGTGGGCTATTTAGATTAGTTACCGTTGTAAATTTTCTAAATTAGGGATAAATAGGCGGCCTCTATAATAGAGCCTATTCTCTTTTACTTCTAAGGCTGCCATATTAATCTAGCCTAAGCTTTAAAGGTTAGTAGGCAGCGTACAGGCGCTAGCAGTCTTTATAGTAATAAGTTAATGCAGTAATAGATTAGTAGAGATATTATATGCTATAGTAATAAGCTTATTAATTTTAGGAGGTAACTCTAGCTCTATAGTATAAAGCTAAGGTACAGTCGGCTCTGTTATAAGTAGCATGCCTAGGGCTAAATTCCGTGCTTTTAGGATTGTCTGTTATTAGAACTAATTATAGGGGTTATCTTTAGACTAAGGAAGGTCTTGCAAGCGGCGTATTAGGCTATTTGGTTTAGTACCTTATATTCCTAGCCTATATACAATTTTAAAGTTAAAGCTAAAGAGGAACTCGTTTTAATGTACTTAACATTAGTTTAGCTACTTTGTGGTTATAAAGTACTTAAGGTTACAATAATCCATAAGGACTTTAGTTGGTTGGTTAGGTTCTGCTAAGGAGAGTTCTGGTTGGAATTCTTTAAACGCTTATATAATTATAAGGAGTTTCTTATTATAGATCTTATAGTTACACTCTTATAGTATAAGCTTAGACGAGTAGAATGCAACTAGGTAGAGAAAACCGTTGTTACCTATCTAGGAGAGGATGCCTGCGTTAATATAGTCTAAGGAGTTGGTTTTGAGATAGAGTTATCGTCCTAGTATAAAGTAAGCTAGGATAGGTGCTTTAGTAAAGGCATTTTTAAGGTCTTAGAACGCCTTCTTGCATTTAGGTGTCTAGGTAAAGTGTAAATATGTTTTTCTTCCTTTTATAGAAAGGCCCTTTGTTTACATTATTACTATAAGTGGTGCTACTACGCCTAAGAAGTTGTATATAAATTTCTAATAGAAGTTAGCGAAACTAAAGAAGGCTTATATATCTTTAATACAGTTAGGGGCTTACTATTTAGTAATTATGCGTACCTTTTGGGGTCCATACGGACACCCTTAATAGTAATAATTAGTCTAAGGTATTTTACTTCTATAACTAAGAATTCGCACTTCTTTAAATTAATATAAAGTCCTGCGTCCCTAAGGCGCTGTAGGACCTTTTAAACGTGCTTAGTATACTTAGAAGGGTTATTGCTGTAAATAAGTATATCGTCCAGGTACGTAGAGCAGAAGTCGTTAAGGTAGTCCTATAAGGCGTTATTAATATAGCTTTAGAAGGCGCCTAGGCCGTTATATACGCCAAAAAGTATAATAGTATATTTAAATTAGCCAAAGCGTAATATAAATGCGGTTTTCCATTTGTTACCTTCCCGTATTCAGAGATAATTAAAGGCGGCAATAATATTAAGCTTAGTATAGATTTTGGCTTAACTAAGCCGCTTAAAAGTCTTGTGTATAAGTAGTACTAGGTATTAGTTCTTAATCGTAATAGCATTAAGTCCTCTATAGTTAATATAGAATCGGATACCTCCTCCTAGCTTCTTAGTAAGAAGGATAAGGGCGGCTACTAGTAATATACTAGGACGAATAAACCCTTTATTAAGATGCTTATTAATATACTTTTTAATAACTAGAAGTTCGTCTTTTAACATTAGATAGGGTCTCTTATAAGGTAGCATTTTTCCTTATTTAATATTAATGGTATAGTTATTGGGTTAATATAGGGGGAGTATATCTACGCTCTTTTATAAGTATATATTAATAAAGTCGTGGTATCTCTTAGGGAGGAGCTTATAGAGTTCTTTATTAGTAAGTCCTTTTTTAAGCTTTATAAACTTCTTAAAGTCTAAAGGTAAAAGTCCGTAGAGTTTTATAGGGGCGTTATCTTCTAGAAGGTTGGCTATATCTATCCTATTACTATAGGGGACGTAGTCCTATTCTTTATTAAGCTTATATAATTATAATTAGGAAGCTGCAGCAACAGTCCAGCCTTTCCTATATACTATACAGTAGAAGGCCGCGGCACTTACATAGTAGCAGTTAGTTGTAGGTGGGATAATAAGGGGTTTCTTAGGTTAATATCCTAGGGAGTAAATAGAGGTGGCTAGGCTGTGCCTAAGGCAAGTCTCTCTATAGTATTTAGAGTTAAAGGTTACTTCTCTCTTTTCCTAGTTAATGGTGGGGTTATATTATTTAAGCTAGCTTATTCTAAGGATAATAGGGTAGTTGGTAAGTAGTATAATATAAGCCTAGAGCTCTTCCTAGTGCCAATTTATATCTAGGTGGAGTTGTGCCATATAGATAATCTTCTATACGGTATAACTACCGTTGGCAAGTTATAGGGCGCGGGCTTTAGTAAAGGGTAAGGTAAGTAGGTTATAAGTATATATAAATTAGGTATTTGTAAATTTATTAATAGCTTCGCAATTAATTATAGAATAACTTATATATATATTTTTTGCCAGTAGTTCCTATTATAGGTATAACTATTTATTTCCTTCTATTTATCTTTACTAAGTTATCTATTAAGTAGGCCAATATATAGATCCCTCTATTATCAGGGCGTCCTAACCCGCGACTTAGGGCTAAAACTTAGCGTTTTCCGCTTCTATATCCAACCCTACTACTGTTACTACGTCTTCGTCTTATACAGTAGCGGCGCGTAGCAACGTATTTAGTGTTTAGGGTATTAAGTTAGGTGTTAGGTGGTAGCTACTAAACCTAGCCATTAGGTAGTTTAGGTTATCGTAATAACAGCCTTTTTAACGGCATCTATAGCAGTATCCTAGTTTCCGGAGTAGCTCGCGCTCTCCATCTAGGAGTTTTTACGGAAAGGTTAGTATAGAGAGGTTAATATTAGTTCCAGTAGTATTTAAGGTAGTAGGCGTTAGTTGTTAGATAATCTGTATTCTTGAAAGGCGTGGGTCACGTGCACGGGTCACGTGCACGGGTTACGTGCACTGTAAAATCTCTTCGTAGCTCGCAGCCCTAGGGCCCCAAGACATAGACATTAATCAACAATCAAGTCAAGATTATTAATCAATTAATCCATTTAATCAATAAACTGCTCTATACGAACTTCGTGATAGTTATAAGCCCGGTCCGCTAACTTAAGAAGCTATTCAGCTATTACTTAATTATGTAAAGAAATTCTACCTTATTGTTAGACTCTAACACCTTATTGTTAAGGACGTAGACTTTAACAGAATCCTACCTTAAGTGTTATAAGACGATTCTAATATAAGATTCCACAAGATTCCATAAGATTCCATAAGAAATCCTACCTTAATCGTTAAAGGACGATCCTGACAACAAGGACGATCCTAACAACAAAATACCATCTCAATTCCTCCTTTGCCTATTAGTTAAATGACTTAACTATTAAGTTCGTCAACAACGATTATCCTTAATAAGCCAGAAGACTGGGAATAATGGCTATAGCAACTCTAAGCCGTTATGGATTAGCAAATTTGGGCCCACGTTAACCTAGCCACAGAAGCACCTTAAGAAGGTCTACTTAAAAAACCACCTTATCTAAAGGTCACAGATTTTAATAAGAATGCAACCTTATATATATAGCTCTCGTTAAATTAACAAAAAGCGTACAAGAATAGTAGATGATACTATAACTAGGATATAAAGTATTTCCTAAGATAGGAAGACTATCTTTAACAGATCCGTACCTAGATTACGTCCACAGTATTAAGTTAGAAGAAGCTACTACTTAACCCTTTCTTAACCGTTAAAGAATAGCTATCTTAGTTAAAGGAGAACATAGAACCTACCTTATTATTTGTTAGGAAGAAGGTATAATACTAGTATATGGAAGCCCTTAAGGGGTTTAAACAGTTATTAAAATTAAACTAATAGCTAGATTAATGGGAACACGTAATATCCCTAGGAGAGAAGTATAAGATTCCTTAAATATCTAATAGAATCTGGCTTTAAGATTTAGTAGAAGTTATTTAACCTTTTAGCAACACCTACTATATAAAGTATACTACTAAGTTAAATAACATTTAGAAGTTAAGATCTTCTAAATACCACAAAGTAGTAAAGGAGCTATAAGAAGGACTTAAAACACCCTTAAAGAAAGCTAATGCTACTATAAGAGGCAGTACCTTTAATGCAGACTTTATAGAGTAAGCCACTAAGGATCACTCTAATACTACTAAAGGTTTATAAAGAGGAAAGGCCTTAGCATATAATAGACGCTTAAAGAGAGCCGGGACACTGGTGGATAAGGAGACGTCCTATAAGAAGCCAACGCCTAAGTACTTAGCATGCGGAATACAAGGACACTCCATTTAGGACTATTAGTGTTTATTTAAAGACAAGAGACCTATAGGAGTTATAATAGGAGATGCGCGCATTAATAGGGCACTAAAGAAGGTAGAAAAAAATAAGAATCTTATTAACCAAGTTGCTAAAATTAGACTTAAAGAATAAGAAAATAAAGCTTAATAACGACAGGATAAGAGCCAGGAAGTTAAGATTAAGGGAGAAGCTAATATAATATTCCTAGAATTGTATTATACCAGTTAACTCCATCTACTAAAGCTATTAACTATTCTTAACTTAGGAACCACTCTCTATATCTTTAATAACCTTACTTGTTTTTATAATTTTAGGAAAGCTCTAAGACACGAATATATTATCGCCGGCAGCTTAGAAGTGCCTATACTAGGCTACGGCGATATTACTATCTAAGTCACAAAACTAGACAAGAGTAAGGGAATCCTACGTCTTAAGGAGGTTGCCTTTTATATGGACTTTAATATAAATCTAGTATTATTCTATCTACTTTAAAAATAAGGGTATTATTAGGATAATAAAGGAGACAATAATCTTCTAGTTCGGAAGGATAACATAATCCTATATTAAATGGAAGAACGTTATAGACAATAGACTATTAAATATGTCTAACTAGGAAGTTAATTAGCGTTTAATATAAGCTAACTGCTACGCCGCTAATAGAAGCGCAGAGTATTGTTAAGAGACACTTATCTAGATTCGAAAGGTAATGTATATCTATAGTATCTATATCTAGGTTATCTAAGATCTATAAGCCTTTACTATTTAGGTCTTAACGCCCTAGGAGTTAAGCTTTAAGGCCTAAAGATAACGGAATGTTAACATTATAGTCTTGCTAAAATTAAGCGTTAGGTTTTAAGAAGGTTCTTAGAATAGAATATTAATAAACCTTATCTTAACCTCCATATTAACTGGACTAACCTTAAGGAAGCGTATACTAGATTTATATAAGTTATATTTATCTATAATACCTTCTTAGGAAGAACCTTCCCGTATTTTATAACAACGTATAATAAAGAGAAGGAGATATTATAAGTGCTTAAAGATTTTATCTAATGGATTCGTCTAAGATATAACCTTAAGGTTAATACTATTAGATTATATAACGAGCTAGGGAGAAGGAGAACCCTTAAATAGCTATAAACCTAAGGGATTATATTTAAGCCTTTGGCGCCTTATACCTAAGCTTAAAATGGTACCGCCAAATACTTAGGGGGTGTAATTATTAAGAGAGCACGTATAATAAGAATTGCTACTAATCTACCACACGATCTATAGAAAGAGACAGTCGACTATATAGTCTACCTTTGAGATTAAACGCCACGGGAAAGTAATAGTTGGAAATCGCTATATAAGAGGTTCTATACCTTCCTAGCTAATAGGTTAAGAAAGCTGTAACTAGCGCACCTAAAAGCCTACGGCTATAGGGCGTACGTAATAACGTTAGACGTCTAGCTAAAGAAGAAAAGGCTAAGTAAGCTAGATCCGTGAGCCCATATCAGCTACCTTGTTGGCTATAACTCTACTAATATCTACAGGATCTGGATCCTATATAAAGGTATTGTTATCTTTACTAGGGACATTATCTTTAATAAGAAGACATTCTTTAATAGCAAGTAAACAAATATCTTAAAGGACCTACACGCTAAGTTAGACACGCTAATTAAGAAGATTTAACTCCCTAATACCCTAACTAAGAATAAGGTCCTTCTGGAAGATAATAAAAAAGTATTTAAACCGTTAATTTAAGAGGAAGACGACAATGTTAATAAGCTAGTTTAAACCTTTAATAAATTAGCAGATCTTAAGCTTGTAAGAGCTCTTAAAGATATATATTATACGCTACCTCTAACAGAAGAAGACGAAGAATCTCTATATGCCTTTTACGTTAAGTATTCTATAAAGTTAGATGTATAAGGTACTAATTAGGATATTGTCAGCCAAATAGGAGACAGGTTTTACACTTAAGGGGTGTTTAACGACTCTATTAAGGACTTATTTAAGGAAGCCTGCAATAACAGGTTTAAAGACTTTGTTTCTAAAAGAATCACATTAGCCTATTACGGCGCCTTCTTAGTAGGAAGGAAGTTTAACCTTAATAGTTAACTTAACAACAGCAAGCTAAAATTAGGTAGAACACGCGATATTAGATTATATAGGAAGAACCTACCTCTACCACCTTAGTCAATCTAGGACCTTAATATATATCCTCTTTAAGATTAGTTCCAAGAGACTTAACAAGCCTATCTCCAATCTTATTATTAAATAAGGTCGTTTTAAGAAACAGATAAGAAGCATATAAAGGGATAGCAGGTCCTTAGCTTAATGTGGGTATTCGTCTATAAGACAGACAAGTATGGATTTCTCTAGAAATGCAAGGCACGCTTAGTAGTATGCGGAAATTAATAGGCCCTAGGAGACCTACCTACGAGAGCTACTATATTAGCTAGTACAACCTTCCAAACCCTTATGGCGATCACCGCAAAATTCGACCTGAAGACGATATAGATAGATATAGTTAACGCGTTTATCCATTGCGATCTCAACGAGGTCGTCTATATAAAGCTACCGCCAGGGTTCAGTAAAGGAAAGATAGATAAAGTACTGCGCTTAAGAAAAGCCCTATACAGACTACAATAATCACTACTGTTATGGCAGAAGAATCTCACAAGCTTATTAAACGAATTGGGTTTTAAAGAGGTACCTTAAGAGCTATATATTATGCTAAAAGGTGAAATAATCGTCTTCTTCTACGTTAATAATATTATCTTCTGCTACCGAAAGACAGATAAGAAGAAAGCTTAAAAAGAAATTAAGGAGCTAAGTAAGGAATACTAGATAAGTACCCTTAGCGAGCTAAAATAGTTCCTAGGAATCTATATGCTACGCAATTATAGCCAGAGGCTCCTATAGCTATCCTAGGAAGCCTATATTAAGAAGATAGCTAACTAGTATAAGATAGATCTTAAAGGGCGTCTTCTAGATACTCCTATAGCAGAATCAGAACTCCTTTCTACTAATTACTATTTAATCCATCTAACGCATCCGTCTCCTAATATAGACCTATTAGTCCGTCCTATATCCCTACTAGCCTCTATAATGCTATATTAGACAAAATTGGGTTTAGTACTTTATGCAGCTACTATAACGCGTCCGGATATTACCTTCGCAGTATTACGGCTAGTAAGGTTTAATCAGAACCTAAGCTAAGAGCATTATTAAGCGGCAGACAGAGTCATCCAGTACCTATATAGCACGAGAAGTAGAGCGATCTGCTATAGAGGAGATAAGGAAGGAATAAACGGTAGAGGGAGAGATAAAGGAATACGTAATAAAGGACGAGACAACGGAAGAGACGGTGCGCAATTATTTATCTATACTAGCGACACATTATTTACGGGCAACTCCGTTAACAGAAAGAGCTTATAAGGATATATTATAGAGCTATTTAGGGGGCCGATCGCCTAGAGAGCAAATAAGTAGGATATGGTTACAATATTAAGCACAGAAGCCGAGTTATTAGCCCTATTATAGACAGTAAAGGAAGCTATCTTTATTAGTAGGCTATTTAAAGCAATAACGTTACACCTAAACGAGCCCTTAATTATTAAATGTAATAATATATAGATACTTTAACTAATTATAGAAGACACGGTAAAGCTAATTACAAAGCTCTAATATATTAACATCTATTAACACTAGCTATATTAGGAATACGCAATAAGACAAGTATAATTTTAATAGACAGTAACGAAGGAGATAATCGCCGATAGACTTATAAAGGCCCTACCTAAGTAGAGGTTTTAAAGCTTCGTTAATATAATCGGGATGGTGGATATTAAGGAGCAGCTAGATAAGGAGAAGCAACTAAAGGACCTAAGGGACAGTATTAGAGCAAGACAGAAGGATTCAGATAAGATTACGGTTTAATTAACTTATTAACGGACACGAGAAGGTGGCTAGCTTTAACCTTAAAGAGCTTAAAGCTAAAGGGATGTGTCAGATAATCTGTATTCTTAAAAGGCGTGGGTCACGTGCACTGTAAAATCTCTTCGTAGCTCGCAGCCCTAGGGCCCCAAGACATAGATATCAATTAACGATTAAGTCAAGATCATCAATCAATCAACCCATTTAATCAATGAACTGCTCTACACGAACTTCGTGACATTAGTGGCTTAGTGTGTATAGGCTTAGCGGGTCCAGAGGGCTTCTATAGGGAGGTCTTTAGGCAAGAGTTAGCAGTAGTAATCTAATTCAATCGTCGTTCGATCTTCCGTAGGGCTGCTACCATGTTATAAACATTATTATAGTTGTGGCTAGCGGCTGTGTAACTAAGGCGATGAATGACTTTTTTAAGGAGATCTTTCTAGTCTTTAGTATTGTCTCTAGCAAGGGCTCCAGTGTATTCCTAGAATTTAATATAGAACTCGTTAAATAATTTAATAGGGCTTATCTTTAGGGCACATAGTTTAGCTCGGTTGGTGGCCAGTAGGTCGTAGTCGCGGTATATTAGGTTAAGATCATCAAGGACTTCTTAGTGGGACTGCTACTTCCGGGGGCCATTAATCTCCCATTAGGCGAAGAGTCTATTAAATAGTATACCCTTTGTTCGCCCAATAATATAGCCAATCTTAGTATCTTCTATAGAAAAAAGGCAGGCGCTCTAAGTTAGTTTCTTACAGATTTGTATCTTCCAGTAGCTATATTCCTTACGGTCTCCCTAGAAGACTAGGGGATTAGGGTAACATACATTAGACCCTACAGTAGTAGCTTAAGTTCGGTTATTATAGCTTTTATTATTACTACTTTAGTAGGGGTTTATATTAGGTAAAGCTACTAGGGGCATAGAGACTTGGGTGGCGTTATTATAAATATACTTGTTAAGCTAAGATTATAGGTATTTAATTATGCCCTCTCTTTCAGTAACCGTAGTAATAAGTACAATCTCAGCCTTATTTAACTGTTAGACGTCGCGTTTAGACATATAGAGGTTATCTTCGGTCTCTTAGCGCGTATTATTGGCGAGCGCCTTACAAGCCTATAGGTCTTAGATGATATCGCGGTCTTAGGCAGCACGCATCTTAGCTTATATAAGCTTTAGGTGGTAGTTCTGTAGAAGGCGGTAGTATTTATCAGGTTCTTATACTACCCTTTTTACAAACATCTCAGCGTCTTATATTTCGATTTTAATGGGTAGTAGCCCTTCTACTTGCTTGTCCGTAGTTATGTAGTTAATAAAGGATAAGGCATTATCGGTATCTAAGGCTAGGGCTAATGAATTAAATTCTCCTAGGATTAATTGGCGTTATAGGTTAAGTATAGGTATTGGATTATTCTTTAAGTTTAACATAGTAGCTAGTAAGGAATATCGTCTTACTATTATGGGTTCCTTGGAAGTATGAGGTAAGATAACTTATAGACACGCTGCTTCTGGCAGCGCCTGCAGTATTACAGAGACGTAGAATTGGTTATAGGCTAAGCGTCAGTGGTAAAAAGGCGCAACGTAATGTCACGGGGCGGGGGCAGTGGCTATAAGACGTATATATTCGAGGAGTCTACAAGACGTTGCGCGATCGATCGTAAGGGTCGAGGGCGTAAGGAGGTAATATACCTACGCGTAGCTGACGTAAGCTGTACGCGAGGTATACGCGAGAGCACGGGGCTCTCCTATAGAAGCCCCTGCGGTAGGGTTCCGTGACACCAATAAGGCCTAAAAATTCTGAAAAGAGGCTAGTAAGGTCTCAGTTCTATTATTATAGGTTTTTAAGTTTAGTAACAGCTATATATTTACGGCTGGCGTTATTATACGTTCGTTCTAGCAGAGAGACAAAGGTTTTAAAATTAATAAAAGTGCTATTACAGAAGAACAGATCTATGGTTTATGCAGCGTTCTTACTTAAATAAGACATTCCATAGCTAACCTTACTAGCCTTAGTGGGGTATTAATTATAGTTTATTAAGAGTTTAAGATGGAGCTTAGTTATAAAGGGATGTAGGTTATTTTAGTTTCTATTAAACATTAGAGGATTAGGGAGCTTTTTAGATTTTATAGTAGGTACTAGGTTTGCTATAGGTGTAGATTAAGCTACTATTACTAGTTTAGTGTTTATATTTAACGGGTTAGGTTTAGGTACCATTATTTTAATCTTATTTGTAGGTATTGCTGTTAGGGTCTATAGCGTAAATGCCTTAACATTGCGGAGTTCTTTGCGGAGTGCTTCTATTAATTACTGGTACTAGGCTTCCAGTGCAGCCCGCTGCTAAGCTAAGGCATCCATAAAGGACTGTTATATTATAGTTAACTGTTCCCTAACTAGGGTTATAATACTCGTGGTTATTAAAAGGGATTTAGGTTTATTTACCATTTTAATAGTAGTTGTTTTAACGCAACGTAATATAAGGGCGCGAAGAGGCTTTAGTGAAGATTTAAAGGAATAATATAAATTCTATCTAAATCTAAGGGTATATAGCTCTTGTAGAGTACAAGACGTTACATAAAGAAGAGAAGGGAATAACGAGAGAATCATATAATTAAATATTCAGAGGCTTAGTGGTCGATGCGTGCGCACGTGCGCACGTGGTCTTCAACGGATTTCTGTAGAATTCGGTCAAAGCTTCGGAATTCATCTGTTAAGTGTTTCACCGAGACATTCCTATTGTAATTGGGCTAGTCCCATTACACGAACCAACTAAAAATATTAAAGAATTTATTAACTGTAAGCTAAGTACTTTAGAATATACAGCTAGCCTAGTTAAAATAGAGGTAGATCTGCCACTGGAGGACTTATATTTGGAGGAATCTTAGAAGATTATAAAATAGCTAGTAACCTTATAACGTCCAGAAGAAATAAATACTAAGGAATTTAAAAGATTTAAACAGCATGCGCTAAAGTTCCTAGTATATAATTAATGGCTCTTCCGCTAATAGTTAAAAAAAAATATACTAATACGGAGGGTAATTAATAACGAGAATACTTAGCAAGAGATTATTAAGAGCCTTTATAATCGGAGTGGATATTATAGATAAGAAGGAACGTATTAGAGAGTTTTAAATTAATATTAGTGGCTAGGACTATAGGATTAGATATTATAGCATATTAAGTTGTGCCTATAATACTAGGGGCGGCAGTTAGGATAGGAAGAAGAAGCAATACACCCCATATAGAAGTCTACTTTATAGCAATAAGTAGCAGTAGACATTATGTTTATGCCAACAACCTATCTTAGATTCCAATACCTAGCTACTACTTAAGAATACATATCTAGATAGGTGGAAGCTTAAGCTCTTTAAAAAAAGGATACAAAAAGCGTGGCGAAGTTCCTCTATAAAGACATCATCTGCAGATGTGGGGTATTTAGATAGCTTTCTATAAATAATAGTAGAGAAAATGCTAATATAACCGCTGCGCTTACGGAGCTCTACAATATTAAAAGGGTCATAGCTTCCGTATATCACCTATAGGGATAAGGCTTAATAGAGCAAGGGCATAGGCCTATAGTAGACGCTTTAGCAAAGATAGATGGCTTATAGCTAGACAATCTCTATACCGTTTTATGGGCAGATAGAATAACTATTAAGCGGCCTATAGGAATAACGCTAGCAAGAGTTATATGCGGATATAAGCATGTCCTTCCCATTAAACTCTACATACCCACTTAGTAAACGCTATCTTGGCAAATAGTCCAGACCACTATAGAGCTACTAGCACTCTATACAAAGTAGTTTAACTAAAGAGACGTAGATATAAAAGAGGTTATTACATATTGTTACGGGACTCACTCGTTCTCACGTCTCTGCGCGTCTTTGACGTTCTTAACCCGTGCTCACGTTCGTCCTGAGACACCTACGCACGTTCCCCTACAGCCCCTATTTATACCCGTACCTGGCATACGAAGACTCTTCTTCTTCATCCAATGTCTTTGTATCAACTACGCATAGTTACGTGTACGTAGCCTTCTCAATTACTACCTCGTTTAGTGCATTGTATCCCGGCTCGTGCCTACTCCGTGACACATATATAAAATAACTAAGGGTAGCAAATAAGAAGTACTTTAATAACACCTATCGCATTTACTAAGACGGATTTAAGGTTAAAGATATAGTCATGCTCTATAATACGCAGCTTAAGTAAGATTATTCTAGCAGTTGCAAGTTAGATCTAAAATAGCTGGGCCCGTTCTATATACACAAAAGCCACCTACATAAAGGATAGTACTTAATTAAGGATCTCAACGGCACGCCATTCCGCAACTAAACTCTAGGGAATAGATTAAAGAAGTTCTACCAGCAACAGGTATCTAAAGTCTACTAGGAAGACCAGCTTAACCAATTAGGCGGAACTATACTATAAAAAATAACAGCAGAGCCGGAGTCTAAGGAAGATATTATATAAAATCCACCTATATCGCAATGCCGCGTAATTTAAGAAGTACGCGTTCTAGAAAGATTATTTAATAGAGCTAAGTACAAAACGTTTAACTAGGGGACAGTTAAGTTTTAAGGTAGGGAAGGGGACGTTTTTTTTTTTTTTTATATCCGTTGTATTATACTACGTACAATACTGCGCATGCAGCCTCTAGGCTATGGCGCTATAGTTCTATATAAAT
>Ga0307507_10000202_pt1 | contig 111757 bp, 36 predicted proteins | sample 7_EM_MG_FD_207223 | JGI IMG/M metagenome (GOLD analysis project Ga0307507, IMG submission 207223) | Populus trichocarpa ectomycorrhiza microbial communities from riparian zone in the Pacific Northwest, United States - 7_EM | ecosystem: Host-associated > Plants > Roots > Unclassified | place... | reverse complement strand
CTATATATTTCTTAATATGCAATTAAGGTAAAGTTATATGCTATATATTTAACTATTATATATTATCTAATATAATCTTATACAATCTTATATAGTTTTATTACTTGGAGGCTCTATATAAGGCTCTATATAAGGCTCTACACAAAGCTCTATACAAAGCTCTATACGAAGCTCTACACGAAGCTCTACACAAAGCTCTACACAAAGCTCTACACGAAGCTCTATATAAAGCTCTATACGAAGCTCTGCGTATAGAGGCTCTGTACAAAGCTCTGCGCATAGAGGCTCTACATAACGCTCTATATAAAGCTCTGCACGAAGCTCTGCACGAAGCTCTGCACAAAGCTCTACATATAGAGGCTCTGCGTATGGAGGCTCTGCACAAAGCTCTATATAAAGCTCTGTGTATAGAGACTCTGCACGAAGCTCTGCACGAAGCTCTATATAAAGCTCTATATAAAGCTCTACACGAAGCTCTATATATAGAGGCTCTATACGAGGCTCTACGCGAGGCTCTGCGTACGGAGGCTCTGCACGAAGCTCTATATAAAGCTCTGTATAAAGCTCTGCACGAAGCTCTGCATAAGGCTCTGCGTAAAGCTCTATATACGGAAGCTCTACACAAAGCTCTATACAAAGCTCTATATAAAGCTCTACGTATAGAGGCTCTGCATAAGGCTCTGCGCAAAGCTCTGCGTATAGAGGCTCTATATAAAGCTCTATATTAGGTCACCACTATATTCCCAATAGCGTCTATACGTGTCTCTGCCTACATAGCCACCTTATTTTTTTACCCTTCTTTCCTTTCTTATATCCTCCCTACCTAGGGAGGCACTAGAACGGCAGCTAGCAAAGAACTATTACTAGAACTAGATAACTATTGCTAGAACTAGACAACCGTCACTAGAACTAAATAACCGTTACTAGAACTAAACGACCGTCGCTAAAGCCAGACAACTATCGCTAGAGCTAGACAACTATCGCTAAAACTAGACGACTGTCGCCAGAACCAAATAACTGTCACTAGAGCTAGACGACCGTCGCTAGAACCAAACAACCGTCTCTAGAGTTAGACAACTGTCGCTAAAACCAGACAACTATTGCTAGAGCCAGACAACCGTCGCTAGAACTAGATAATTATCGCTAGAGCTAGACAACCGTCGCTAGAACTAGATAACTGTCGCCAGAGCTAGACAACCGTCGCTAAAACTAAACAACCGTCGCTAGAGCTAGACGACTATCGCCAGAACTAGATAACTGTCGCTAAAACCAGACAACAGTCGCCAGAACTAGATAACTATTACCAGAACTAGATAACCGTCGCCAGAACTAGATAACTGTTACTAGAGCTAGACAACCGTCGCTAGAACTAAACAACCGTCGCCAGAGCCAGACAATAACGACTAGCCAGCAAGCACTATAAACAATTCAATTAATTAATCAAATCAAGGTAGCACAGATAGGTAGGCATAAATAGGGAGATGCTAATAGGTAGGCAAATACAAATAGGTAAGCAGATGCAGATAGGTAAGCAGATATAAATAGGTAGGCAGATGCTAATAGGTAGGCAGATATAGACAGGTAGGCAGATGCAAATAGGTAGGCAATATAGATAGGTAGGCAATGCAGATAGGTAAGTAGATATAGATAGGCAAGCAAATATAGATAGGTAGGTAAATGCTAACGGGTAGACAGATATAGACAGGTAGGCAGATATAAATAGGTAGGCAATATAAATAGGTAGGCAATACAGACAGGTAGGTAATATAGGCAGGTAGGTAAGTTAATAGGTAAATAGGTAGAAGAGAACCATCGCTATATTATATTAAATTATCTAAAATAATATTATTTATTTTGCTAGCCTTATAAATAGCTTTAAAGTAGCTTTTATTTATTTAAAATATGTTATTAGTATAACAGAGGTAAATATAATTATAGTTACCAAATGTGTAGATTACTGGTAGGTTGCGCGTAGGTTGCGCGCAGGCTATACATAGGCTGCGTATTAAAAAAACACGATATAGGCTAGTTAGTCAAGTTGCTAAATAACCTCAACTACGCGCCAATTGCGTCAACTACCAACCATTAAGGCCATTAAAAGGGTACCATATTTTGCCAATATACGGTTCTTATATAGTAAGGATATAGTATTTTTCTAGGTCTAGACTATCTAGTAGGGGCCTTATAAGATAGTGGTTTATATTACTATAGTTATATTATATAATAGATAGGTAGCAGACCCCTAGTAAGGGTCCTTTATCTCTTCTTTATTCCTTACTTCTTTTATTTCTACTTTCTCTAGGATATTTAGAACTTCTATCTCTTATATCTACACCTTAGTCCCTACTTATTTTATATAAAGCTTTTTATTTCTATGTCTTATATTCCTATTAACACTTCTATATCTAAATCTGTTATTATCTCCAGTTCTTCCCTTATTCTTACTAGTTAGCTATATACCCTTTATAAGTTAGCTATAAATGTTATATTTACCGCATTAAGTCTAATTCTTAATTATCCTAGTCTTAAGCTTGCTATAGCTGTCTATAAGGGTCTACCTATAGGTGTTAGATAATCTATATTCTCTAAGGCGTGGGACACGTGCATAAGTTACATACACGGGGCACGTGCATTGTAAATCTCTTTATAGAGCCCTAGGGGCCCTAGGTCAAATCTATTAAGCATTAATTAATAATTAAGTTAAAATCATCAATTAATTAACCTATTGTATTAATAAGCAGCTCTATCTAAATTATCTAACAGTTATAAGCCTAGTCTGCCGACTTAAGAAGCTATCTAGCTATTACTCAATTATTTAAAGAAATTCTACCTTATCGTTAGACTCTGACACCTTATCGTTAAGACGCAGACTCTAACAGAAATCCTACCTTAATCGTCATAAGACGATTCTGACACGAGATTCCATAAGATTTCACAAGATTCCACGAGAAATCCTACCTTAATCGTTAAAGAACAATCCTAACAACAAGGACGATCCTAATAACAAAATACCATCTTAATTCCTCCTTTGCCTATTAGTTAAAATGACTCCACCAACGTCGAGCTCGTCGACGACGATTATCCTCAATAAGTTAGAAGACTGGGAGTAATAGCTATAGCAACTCCAAGCCCTTATAGATTAGCAAATTTAGGCCCATATTGACCTAGATAGTGCAGCACCTTAATAAGGTCTACTATAAGAACTAGCCTATCTAGAAGTTATAGATTTTAATAAGAATACAATCTTATATATATAGCTCTTAACAAATTAACAGAAAGCGTATAAGAACAGCAGACAATACTATAACTAGGATATAAAGTATTTTCTAAAACAGGAAGATTATCTTTAATAGATCCGCACCTAAATTACGTCTATAGTATCAATTTAGAAGAAGCTACTACTTAACCCTTTCTTAATAGTTAAAGAATGGCTATCTTAGCTAAAGGAGAACACAGAACCTACCTTATTATTTATTAAAAAGAAGGTACAATACCAGTACACAGAAGCCCTTAAGGGGTTTAAACAGTTATTAAAATTAAACTAATAGCTAGATTAATAGGAACACGTAATATCCCTAAAAGAGAAGTATAAGATCCCTTAAATATCTAATAGTATCTAGCTTTAAAATTTGGCAGAAGTTATTTAACCTTTTAGCAACGTCTACTATATAAAGTATACTACCAAGTTAAATAACCCTTAGAAGTCAAGATCTTCTAAATACCACAAAGTAGTAAAGGAGCTGTAAGAAGGACTTAGAACACCCTTAAAGAAAGCTAATACTACTATAAAAGGCAGTACCTTTAATATAGACTTTATAGAGCAAGCTACTAAGGATTACTCTAATACTACTAAAGGTTTATAAAAAGGAAAGGCCTTAGTATATAATAGACGCTTAAAGAGAGCCAGGATACTAGTAAATAAGGAGACGTTCTATAAAAAGCCAATGCCTAAGTGCTTAGTATATGGAATATAAGGACACTCTCTATAGAACTATTAGTATTTATTTAAAGACAAGAGACCTATAGGAGTCACAATAGAAGATACGCATATTAATAGGGCACTAAAGAAGGTAGAAAAGAATAAGAATCTTACTAACCAAGTTATAAAGATTAGACTTAAAGAACAAGAAGATAAGGCCTAATAATAACAAAACAAGAGCTAGGAAGTTAAGATTAAGGGAAAAGCTAATACAATATTTCTAAAATTATATTACACCAGTTAAACCTATCTACTAAAGCTATTAACTATTCTTAACTTAGGAACCACTCTCTATATCTTTAATAACCTCTCTTGTTTTTATAATTTTAGGAAAGCTCTAAGACACAAATATATCACCGCCAGCAGCTCAGAAGTGCCTATACTAGGCTATAGCAATATCACTATCTAAATCACAAAACTAGACAAAAGTAAGGGAACCCTACGTCTTAAGAACGTTGCCTTTTATATAGACTTCAATACAAATCTAGTATTATTCCATCTACTTCAAAAACAAGGGTTCTACTAGGATAATAAAGGAGACAACAATCTTCTAGTTTAGAAGGATAACACAATCCTATATTAAATAGAAGAACGTTACAGACAATAGACTATTAAATACATCTAACTAGGAAGTCAATTAGCGTTTAATATAAGCCAACTACTACGCCGCTAACGGAAGTATAGAGTATTATTAAAAGACGCTTATCTAGATTTAAAAGGTAATATATATCTATAGCATCTGCATCTAGGTTATCCAGGACCTATAAGCCTTTATTATTTAGGTCTTAACGCCTTAGGAGTTAAGCTTTAAGGCCCAAAGATAACAGAATATTAATATTATAGTCTCGCTAAAATTAAGCATTAGGTCTTAAGAAGGTTCTTAAAACAGAATATTAATAAACCTTATCTTAACCTCTATATTAACTAGACTAACCTCAAGGAAGCGCATACTAGATTTATATAAGTTATATTTATCTATAACACCTTCTTAGGGAGAACCTTCCCGTATTTTATAACAATGCATAGCAAAGAGAAGGAGATACTATAAGTGCTTAAAGATTTCATCTAATAGATTTGTCTGAGGTATAACCTTAAGGTTAATACTATTAGATCAAACAACAAGCTAGGGAAAAAAAGAACCCTTAAATAGCTACAAACCTAAGGGATTATATTTAAGCCTTTAGCGCCTTATACCTAAGCTTAAAATAGTACCGCCAAACGCTTAGGGGGTGTAATTATTAAGAAAGCATATATAATAAGAATTGCTGCTAATCTACCACACAATCTATAGAAAGAGATAGTCAACTATATAGTCTACCTTTAAGATTAAACGCCACGGGAAAGCAATGGTTAGAAATCGCTATATAAGAGGTTCTATACCTTCCTAGCTAATAGGTTAAGAAAGCCGTAACTAGCACACCTAAAAGCCTACGGCTATAGGGCGTATATAATAACGTCAAACACCCAACTAAAGAAGAAAAGGCTAAGCAAGCTAGATCTGCAAGCCTATATTAACTACCTCGTTGGCTATAACTCTACCAATATCTACAGGATCTAGATCCCATATAAAGGTATTATTATCTCTACTAGGGACGTTATCTTTAATAAGAAGACGTTCTTTAATGGCAAGCAAATAGATATCTTAAAGGACCTACACGCTAAGTTAAACACGCTAATTAAGAAGATTTAACTCCCTAATACCCTAACCAAGAATAAGGTCCTTCTAAAAGACAATAAAGAAGTATTTAAACCATCAATTTAAGAGGAAGATGATAACGTTAATAAGCTAGTTTAAACCTTTAATAAGTTAGCAGATCTTAAGCTTATAAAAGCTCTTAAAGATATATATTATACGCCACCTCTAATAGAAGAAGATAAAGAATCTCTATATACCTTTTACGTTAAGTATCCTACAAAGTCAGATATATAAGGTACTAATTAGAATATTGTCAGCTAAGTAAAAGACGGGTTTTACACTTAGGGGGTATTTAACGACTCTATTAAGGACTTATTTAAGAAAGCCTATAATAACAGGTTTAAAGACTTTGTTACCAAAAGAATTATATTAGCCTATTACAGCGCCTTCTTAGCAGGAAGGAAGTTCAACCTTAATAGTTAACTTAACGACAGCAAGCTAAAATCAGGCAGAATACGCGATGTCAAATTACATAGGAAGAACTTACCTCCGCCGCTTTAGTCAATCTGCAACCTTAATATGTATCCTCTTCAAAATCAGTTTTAAGAAGCTTAACAAGCTTACCTCCAATCCTATTATTAAATAAGGTCGTTTTAAGAAACAGACAAAAAGCACGCAAAGGGATAGCAGGTCCTTAGCTCAATATAGATATTCGTCTACAAGACAGATAAGTATGGATTTCTCCAGAAATGCAAGGCATAGTTAGTAGTCTATGGAAATCAATAGGCCCCAGAAGACTTACCTATAAGAGCTACTACATTAGCTAGTACAACCTTCCAAACACTTATAGCGATCACCGCAAAATTCAACCTAGAGACGATATAGATAGATATAGTTAATACATTTATCCATTGCAATCTTAATAAGGTTGTCTATATAAAGCTACTACCAGGGTTTAATAAAGGAAAGACAGACAAAGTACTACGCTTAAGAAAAGCCCTATACAGACTACAATAATCACCACTATTATAGCAGAAGAATCTCACGAGCTTATTAAACAAATTGGGTTTTAAAGAGGTACCTTAAAAGCTATATATTATACTAAAAGGTAGAATAGTCGTCTTCTTCTATATTAACGATATTGTCTTCTACTACCAAAAGACAGATAAGAAGAAAGCTTAAGAAGCAATTAAGAAGCTAAGTAAGAAATACCAAATAAGTACCCTTAGCAAGCTAAAATAGTTCCTAGGAATCCACGTGCTATATAATTATAGCTAGAGGCTCCTATAGCTATCCCAGAAAGCCTATATTAAAAAGATAGCTAACTAGTATAAAATAGATCTCAAAGGGCGTCTTCCAGACACTCCTATAGTAGAATTGGAACTCCTTCTTACTAATTACTAATTAATCCGTCTAACGCGTCTGTCCCCTAATATAGACCTATTAGTCCGCCCTATATCCCTACCAGCCTCTACAATACTATATTAGAGAAAATTGGGTTTAGTACTCTATATAGCCACTATAACGCGTCCAGATATTACGTTTGTGGTATTAAGGCTAGTAAGGTTTAATTAGGACCTAAGCTAAGAGCATTATTAAACAGTAGACAGAGTCATCCAATACCTATATAGCACGAGAAGCAGAGCAATCTGCTATAAAGGAGATAAAGAAAAAATAAACAATAGAAAAAGAGATAAAAGAATACGCAACAAAGGACAAGACGACGGAAAAGATAGTAGAGGTAAAGCGCAATTATTTATCTATGCCAGTAATATATTATTCGCGGACAACTCCGTCAACAGAAAGAGCTTATAAGGATATATTATAAAGCTATTTAGGGGGCCAATCGCCTAGAGAGTAAATAAGTAGGGTATAGTTATAACGTCAAGCATAAAAGCCGAGTTATTAGCCCTATTATAAATAATAAAGAAAGCTATCTTTACTAGTAGGCTGTTTAAAGCAATAACGTTATACCTAAATAAGCCCTTAATTATTAAATATAATAACACCTAGACGCTTTAACTAATTATAGAAGATATAGCAAAGCTAATCATAAAGCTCTAATATATTAACATCCATTAATACTAGCTATGTTAGGAATACGCAATAAGACAAGTACAATTTTAATAGACAGCAATAAAGGAGATAATTATTAATAGACTTATAAAGGCCCTGCCCAAGCAGAGGTTTTAAAGTTTCGTTAATATAATTAGGATAGTGGATATTAAGGAGCAGCTAGATAAAAAGAAGCAACTAAAGGACCTAAGGGACGGTATTAAAGCAAGATAAAAGGATTTAGATAAGATTACAGTTCAATTAACTTATTAACAGACACGAGAAGGTAGCTAGCTTTAACCTTAAAGAGCTTAAAGCTAAGGGGGTATATTAGATAATCTATATTCTCTAAGGCATGGGACATATACATAAGTCACATGCACAGGGCATATATATCGTAAATCTCTTTATAGAGCCCTAGGGGCCCTAGGTCAAATCCATTAAGCATTAATTAATAATTAAGTCAAGATCATTAATTAATTAACTTATTGCATTAATAAGCAGCTCTATCTAAATTATCTAATAATAGGGCGTCCTCTTTCTTGTATCCCCTATAACCCTTATATCCCTATTTAGTCTAGTAATATCGCATAGCATCGCTTCTAGCCTATTAAGGCTTGGGATAGCTAGCCTAGCCCCCTAGTATTAAAGATAGAAAACGCTAGAAAGGTACTTGCGTCCTACTAGCTTATCGCCTATTATTTCTATTTATATAACCTAGTGTGTAGTTATTTCTATAGCTATTAAGCCCTTACCTTCTATCTTCTATATTTAATGCAGTCTTCTCTCTCCTACGCCTTATATATGCTTTAGTAGCAGTTTGCGCATTTTATTTAGTCTTAATTTAAGCAGTGTCTTATATTATAGGGGCCTATATAGTGGCCGCAGCACACCTATACTGCGTATGTAGATTAGGTATGTCCCTATTATATATAGCAATAGCATTATTCTAGGTATAGTCTATAGTTATAAAGCCTTGTATTATATATAAAGCTATTTATAATTATTCCTTTTTAGATAAAGAGTTTTTGTATTCCTAGTATATATATACTAATAATAAGGGAGCTATATATTTATCTAGTATCTCCCTAGCAAGTCTCTAGCTATTACGAAATTCGTATAGAGGGGTTTATTGATGCAATGGGTTGATTAATTAATAATCTTAACTTGATTATTAATTAATATTAATATTTTTTAACCTAGGGCCCCTAGGGCTTTAAAGAGATTTACAATGCATATGCCCTATGCACGTGACCCACGCCTTAGAGAATATAGATTATCTAATACACCCCCTTAGCTTTAAGCTCTTTAAGGTTAAAGCTAACCACCTTCTTATACCTGTTAATGCGTTAATTGAACTATAATCTTATCTAAATCCTTCCTTCTCGCCCTAACCTTCTCCCTTAGGTCCTCTAGTTGCTTCTCCTTATCTAGCCGCTCCTTAATATCTACTATTCCAATTATATTAACGAAGCTTTAAAACCTCTGCTTGGGCAGGGCCTTTGTAAGTCTATTAGCAATTATCTCCTTCGTTACTATCTATTGAAATCGTACTTATCTTATTGCGTATTCCTGACGTAGCTAGTGTCGATAGATATCAACATGTTAGAGCTTTGTAATTAGCTTTGCCATGTCTTCTATAATTAGTTGGAGCATCTAGGTGTTATTACATTTGATAATTAAGGGCTTGTTTAGTTGCTTTGAATATCCTACTAGTGAAGATAGCTTCTTTTACTGTCTGAGATAGGGCTAACAATTCAGCTTCTATGCTTGACGTAGTCACCGTATCCTACTTATTTGCTCTCCATGCGATTGGTCCTCTGGATAGCTTTATAATATATCCTTGTAAGCTCTTTCTGTCGACGGAATTGTCCGCGAATGATGCATTGCTGGTATAGATAAATGATTGCGCTTTACCTCTACCGTCTCTTCCATCGTCTTGTCCTTTGTCGCGTATTCCTTTGTCTTTCCCTTTACCATTTGTTCCTTCCTTATCTCCTCTATAGTAGATTGCTCTGCTCCTCGTGCTATATAGGTACCGGAATACTCTGACATAGCATTGTAGAAGTTGCTTCTCTTGGTAGGGATATAGAACGGACTAGTAGGTCTATATTGGGGGACGGACGCGTCGGACGGATTAATCAGTAATTGGTAGGGAGGAGTTCCGATTCTGCTATGGGAGTGTCTAGAAGACGCCCTTTTGAGATCTATTTTATACTGGTTAGCTATCTTCTTAATATAGGCTTCTTAGGATAGCTATAGGAGCCTCTAGCTACGATTGTGTAGCATATAGATTCCTAGGAACCATTTTAGCTTACTAAGGGTACTTATCTAGTATTCCTTGCTTAGCTCCTTAATTGCTTCTTAAGCTTTCTTTTTATTTATCTTTCTATAGCAGAAGACGATGTTATTAACAGACGACTTTATTGAGATCGTAATAGACAAACGCGTTAACTACATCTGTTATCTCTAGGTCGAATTTTGCGGGAATGGCCATCAGGGTCTAGTATGTCGTACTTGCCAATGCAGTAGCTCTTATAGGTAGGTCTTAATAAGCTAAGGGTCTGCTGCCCCTTTGCGTGCTTTTTCAATAATTACACCCCCTGAGCGTTTAGCGGTACTGTTCTAAGCTTAGGTGTGTGGCGCCAAAGGCTTAAATGTAATCCCTTATATCCGTAGCCATTTGAGGGTTCTCCTTCTCCCTAGCTTATTGTCTGATCTAATAGTGTTAACCTTAAGGTTATACCTCAGACAAATCTATTAGATAAAATCTTTAAGCACTCGTAGTGTCTTCTTCTCCTTGCTATGCGTCGTTATAAAATACGGGAAGGATCTTTCTAAGAAGGTATTATAAATAAGTATAACTCATACAAATCTGGTATGCGCTTCCTTGAGGTCAGTCTAGTCAATATAGAGGTTAAGACAGGGTTTATTAATTTTCTGTTCTAAGAACCTTCTTAAGACCTAACGCTTGATTTTGGCGAGACTATAGTATTAATATTCCGTCGTCTTAGGGCCTTAAAGCTTAACTCCTAAGGCATTAAGACCTAGATAATAAAGGCTTATAGGTCCTAGATAACCTAGACGCAGGTGCCATAGATATACATTACCTTTTAAGTCTAGACGAACGTCTCTTGACAATACTCTGCGCTTCTATTAGCGGCGTAGCAGTTGGGTTATATTGAACGCTAATAAACTTCCTGGTCGGACGTATTTAATAGTCTATTGTCCGTAACATTCTTCCATTTAACATAGGATTGTATCATCCTTCCAAACTAGAAGATTGTTGTTTCCTTTGTTATCCTAGTAGTACCCTCGCTTTTGAAGTAGATGGAATGACACTAGATTCGTATTAAAGTCCGTATAGAAGGCAACGTCCTTAAGACATAGGATTCCCTTGCTTTTGTCTGGTTTTGTAACCTAGATAGTGACATCGCTATAACCTAGTATAGGCACTTCTAAGCTGCCGGCGATGATATATTTATATCTTAGAGCTTTCCTAAAATTATAAAAACAAGAAAAGTTATTAAAGATGTGGAGAATGGTTCCTAAGTCAAGAATAGTTAATAGCTTTAGTAGATGGAGTTAACTGGTGTAATACAATTCTAGGAATATTGCATTAGCTTCTTCTTTGATCTTAACTGTCTCCTAGCTCTCATCCTATTGTTATTAAGCCTTATCTTCTTGTTCTTTAAGTCTGATCTTTACAACTTGGTCAGTAAGATCCTTATTCTTTTCTACCTTCTTTAGCACCCTTTTGATGCGAGCATCTCTAATTATAACTCCTTCGGGTCTCTTGTCTTCAAATAAATACTAATAGTCTTGAAGGGAATGTTTTTGTTTCTCGCACGCTAAGCACACGGGTATTAGCTTCTTGCGGGACGTCTCCTTATCTATTAGTAACCCGGCTCTCTTTAAGCGTCTAGTACGTGCTAAGGTTCCTTTCCCTGGACCTTTAGTAGTATTAGAGTGATCCATTATAGCTTGCTCTATAAAGTCTGCATTAAAGGTACTCCCTCTTATAGTAGCATTGGCTTTCTTTAAGGGTATTCTAAGTCCTTCTTACAGCTCCTTTGCTACTCTGCGGTATTCGGAAGATCTTAACTTCTAAGGGTTATTCAACTCGGTAGTATACTTCACACAGTAGGCATTACTAAATAGTTAAATAACTTCTACCAAATCTTAAAGCCAGATTCTATTGGACATTTAAGGAATCTTATACTTCTCTCCTAGTACTATTGCATGTTCCCATTAATCTAACCACTAATTTAATTTTAACAAGTGTTTAAACCCCTTAAGGGCTTTTATATACTAGTGTTGTACCTTCTTCCTAATAAACGACGAGGTAGGTTCTATATTCTCCTTTAATTAAGATAGTCATTCTTTGACGGTTAAGGAAGGGTTAAGTAGTAGCTTCTTCTAAATTAATATTATAGACGTAATCTAGGTGCGAATCTGTTAAAGATAATCTTCCTATCTTAGGAAATACTTTATATCCTAGTTGTAGTATTGTCTGCTGTTCTTGTACGATTTCTGTTAATTCGTTAAGAGCTATATATATAAGGTTGCATTCTCGTTGAAATCTATAACCTTTAGATAAGATGGTTTTTTAAATAGACCTTCTTAAGGTACTTCTGTGGCTGGGTTAATATAGGCCCAAATTTGCTGATCTATAAGGGCTTATAGTTGCCAGATCTATTGCTCCCAGTCTTCTAGCTTATTGAGGATAATTATGGTAGACGAACTCGACGTCGGTGGAGTCATTTTAACTGATAGGCAGATGGGGAATTAAGATGGTATTTTGTCGTCAGGATCGTCCTTGTCATTAGGGTTGTCCTTTAACAATAAGGTAGAATTCCATAGAATCTCGTGGAATCTCGTGGAATCTCGTGGAATCTCGTCCTGTGACAATTAAGGTAGGATTTCTGTCAGAGTCTGCGTCTTGACGATAAGGTAGAATTTCTTCAAACGATTAAGTAATAGCTAAATAGCTTCTTAAGTCGGCGGACCGGGCTCATAACTGTCACAAAATTCGTATAGAGGGGTTCATTAATGCAATGGGTTGATTAATTGATAATCTTAACTTAATCGTTAATTGATGTCGATGTTTTTTAACCTAGGGCCCCTAGGGCTCTAAAGAGATTTACAATGCACGTGCCCTATGCACGTGACCCACGCCTTAGAGAATACAGATTATCTAACACTAGTAACCCTTATATCCTCTTATTATTCTTGTTATATACTTAGTTTACATTTTCCTAATAAAGCCATTGGATTTAAGTGATTTTAAGTCCTAGTATAAGGCATTCTATTTGTCTTACTATCTCCTATATAATTACTATATTGTCCACTTAGCATCCCTTTTCTACCCTAAGGCTTATAGGAACTACTAGGACTTTAACTAGGTAATCCTTATAAAGTACTTTTATACTAATGCATTCTCCTAGCCTATCCCCTACCTTTATAGCTTGTTCCTTTACTTATTAATCCTTTAGGGTAACTCTAATATCTCCGCTCTTAAGGTGTTGGACTATAACAGCATTATAGACCTCTTTATAAATCTCTATAAGGACTTCTATTTCTAATTATCCCCTAAGCCCCTCTACTTTTTCTATATTTAGTTATATTATAATTATATACCCGGTTATTATCTTAAAGGGGGTAGGTTCCCTATACTATAAAAGCACAGCTATAGCGGCCTAGGTACGGTTTGCTAGTAAAGGGGGGTTTTATTTATTTTTAATTTTACTTAGCTATTAAAGGATTTAATTAAGGGTTTACTAGAGGGGCGCCTAAGGTTTACTAAACTGGCAGACCCATTCTACTAGCTGCATTAGATTGTTATAGCTAATAGTTACTTCCCTGTAATTCTGGATACTAGACGCGTCTAATAGGCTTTATATTTTATTAGATGCCTTCTTAATAAAGGTGTTTCCGCTTTATAGTGTAGTATTCGCCCATCTTTATTATAGAGGGCCATTGCTAGGCGTAGTTCTAGCGGTTACACGCAAGTGCGAACCACTATCATTTAACGTGCCTCCCCTACAATATATATATCTCAGGGGGTGTTACGGCGCTGGTGGAAAACGGTGGATTATGGTAGACGTTATGGTAGACGCCGAGTCACGTAAGTCCACGTGACTAGAGGACCGCATAAAACTTCGCACGGCGCTGCTATTCTTCTCCCTTCCTTTCTCTAGCTTTGGATCCTCGTTTATAGACTACTAATTATATAGGCTTGCGCGTCCCTTATGCCGTGCTCGTGCCTTAATTAACTAAGTTGCTAACATTATCTAAAGCTTAACTACTCTTTCTTCCTAAGAAGGAACCTAAATATATCTATAAAGGACATAGAATAGGACCCTAAGGACATTACTAGGACTATAAGGATAGGACAGACCCCTAAGAACTAAAAGAATATAAACAGAACGCAAAACCTAAGAATAGGACACGCACGGACCAGAACCCCTAGAAAATAAATAAACACCGGAAATTACCTAATACCCCTACCACCATGCCAAGAAATACAGCAGCCGGCAAAGCTGCTATAGGACCCGCAAATACCTCCAATAGTAAAACAGTCGCCGTTTTAACCCCCCAGGAAGAGCTCGCAGTAGCTAATGCCGAAATTGAACGGCTTCAAGAGCTGCTTAAAACTAGAGACACCCCTACACCTAGCAAGGAGTTATTAGACACCTAGAGACTTGCTATAGTCCTTAAGACCCTAGCCTAACGTATAGCATTAGCATCATCGCGGTCCGCGAAGGTTGTAGACCCCCCGTTGCTTACAGACAGAACTGACCCTATATTCGACAATTGGAAGCTTTAACTGCAAGATAAGCTTAAAGTCAATATAGACCACTTCCCTACTACCTAAGCTAAAATGGCCTATGTCTTCGGCCGTACTAGTGAGGACACACAGACGTATTTACGTCCGCAATACGCCTAGGACTTGGCAGACCCCTTCCTCTCTAAAGAAGAGATAGTTAACTACCTATCTTCCATTTACAAGGACCCCTTTAAGATATAGAACGCCCGCCTTAATTACAAAGCTCTTAATATAAAGACAATGGAGACCTTTTTAGCCTTTTAGACCCGCTTTCTGCACCTAGCCGGCTAAGCCCAAATTCTCTATAAAGACCTAATGCTAGACCTCTTTAACAAGCTTACCCTAGACCTATAACGCGCCATACTGCCAGTTTTTACTACTGTACAGACGCTAAAGGTACTTACGGACTACTGCCTAGCTATTAACCAAGGCCTTTATTGAATTAAGGCACGATCTGAGCGGTATAAAGCTAGAAACTCTCTAAACTAAACTACAAGCACTTTATAAATGGCCTATAACACCCTGGCACGATCTATAACTCCTACGGCACCAGCTGTATAGCCTGCCGTTAATTTAGCAGCTAGCCGTGCAGCTAGTCCTACTGCGGGTCCGGCGTATACTTGGCCTATATATAACGACCCCTGTAAACAGGCCCTTAGTAATTAAGGAGCTTGCTTCTTATACGGCCAGAAAGACCACTTTGCAAAGGATTACCAGATAAAGGCAAAAATGGGTAAAGTTCTGTTAATTTAGAAGGACAGTATAAAGTTAGAAAAAGAGGAACCCTAGAGGAAGACTCCTCTTTAGGGTTAAAAGGGATTAATATATTATATGTTAATCTAGGTCGGCTAGTTAGTAGAAGAAGTTATACTATCCCTTATACCTTATTCCGTAATGGATATTAAGTTTTAACCTCTACTTTAGCTAACTCTGGAGCAAATACCTTTGCCTTAATAGACACCTAGTATACTGTAAAACTGGCTAACTTTTTAAATGCACCCTTTAAAGAACTGCCCAAACTAATTCCTATTCGCGGGTATAATGGACGAATAGGGCCACCTATTATGACTATCTTGCGGATTTACCTCCGCATTAATAGACAAAGGTAGTATAACGTCCCCTTTCTTATTACGGACCTTGGGAGCCATGATATAATTATAGGGAGAAAATAGCTAGCCTATTTAGGCTTACAGCTTGACGTACAGAATAGACGGCTTATCTGGCCTAAAACCCTACCCCTAACCCCTTCCTTTATAAAAGAAATCAGCATTATAATGGAAAACCTTATACGGCCCCAGATTAATACTATTTACTAGGCCAATACTATGCGCAGAGACTAGGCCTTTAAGAAGGATATATATCTTAATCCTTAATGGATTCGTATACTACGCCGCCCCTAGACTGTATATGTTACGCTATCCACACTAGAGACCTAGGAAGTTAGTAGTGACCTAGCTAAGCCCCCTACGGAGAACCTAGGCCCTACGCAGCCCTAAAGGAAAACCAGGGATATTGGACGCTATACTAAGCTGATAGATAGGAAGGATAACTTATAGAAAATGGAATATAAGCTAAGGAAGACTATATACCCTATACCGCAAGATACGGCCTAATAAGCGTCTGTAAAGAAACCTATGGACCTCCCACTAGTTAATATCTGCTATATTGGCGCTGTAGGATTCTACCAAAACTTGGTTTAGCCTAATACCGTTGCCTTTATAACTAGCCTGTACGAAATTGATTGAATGCTTAAGGAAAAGGAAAGTGAGCTTAGCGGATAGGAAAGCGAGCTTACGGATAAAGAACTAGTAGAACAAAAACTGCCCAATTAACACTGGAAATTTAAGGACGTATTCTCTAAGGCAGCGTTAGATATACTTCTGCCTTACTGACTATATAACCACAAGATTGAGATTGATTAAGGTAAGGGAAGTACTCTTAGCTTTAGCCCTCTCTACCCACAGTCTATTGCCGAATTATAGGCTATAAAGTAGTACCTTATTAACAACCTTAATAAGGGCTTTATTAAGCCTAGCTAAGCCCCTTTTAACTCGCCTATTCTTTTTGCCAAAAAACCAAATGGAGGACTGCGCTTCTGCATTAACTACTATAAGCTAAATAATATAACCTGCAAGGACCGCTATCCACTACCCTTACTCAATGAGACTTTTGCCTAAATAAGTAGAGCTAGGGTCTTTACAAAACTTAATATCCGCCAGGCCTTCTACTAAATTAGGATAGACCCTGGGTCTAAGGAGCTTACTATATTTTAAACCCGTTACGGAACGTATAAATATAAGGTACTCCCTTTTGGACTAACCAACGGACCAGCTATATACCAGTGGTATATAAATAATATACTCTTTGACTACCTTAATAACTTCTGTACGGCCTACCTAGATAATATTATAATTTACTTTAAGAATGAGCTAGAACACGAGGAGCACGTCTATAAAGTCCTATAATAGCTCCGCGAGGCTGGTCTCTAGGCTGATATTAAGAAGTTGGAATTTAGTGTTAAGCGTATAAAGTACCTAGGTTTTATTATTAGTATAGATGGAATTAAGGCTAACCTAGAGAAAATGGCCATAATTAACTAGTGGACACCCCCACGGACTATAAAGGGGGTATAATTATTTTTAGGTTTCTGTAACTTCTACTAATACTTTATTAAGAACTATAGTAGGATCGCCTGGCCTCTTAACTGCCTTACTAGGAAAGACCAGCCATTCCACTTTAACGCTATATATATGCAGGCCTTTAATGAGCTTAAAAAGCGGCTGGTATTGGCTCCCCTACTTGCCTATTTTAACCTAGAATGGCCCTTAATGCTAGAAACTGATGCCTTAGATAGTATAATAGCCGGTGTTTTTTTCTAGAAGTAACTGGATGGAGAATGATACCCTATTATATATTATTTGAAGACTATGATAGATGCTAAGCTGAACTACTATATCTATAACAAAGAAATGCTGGCTATTATCTCTAGCTTTTAGCACTGGTGTGTATAGCTAGAGGGGACCCCTGAGCCTATTAAGGTAGTTTCGGATTATAAGGCCCTGGAATACTTTATAATAACTAAAGCCCTTACGGCCTGCCAGGCACGCTAGGTGGATATCCTATTTTAGTTTAACTTCTTAATTATATATAGACTAGGCGCTATAAACCGTGCGGATACTCTTATAAGGCGTAAATAGGACCTAGGTAACTAGGCGGCTGTGAAGATCTTATTATAGACCTAGGCACTACTATAACTAGAGCACCTTAACCCCTAGATATAGGCAGAACTAAATACGGACCCTTTGGACGCTAAAATATGCCCTATTAACTCTACGGAACTTAACCTTATTAATGAACTACTATAGGTAAACCGTACGGCCCCTTTTCTATAGGAGTGCTGCGAAAAGGTAAAGGATGCTACTAGCCTATGGTTCCTTGAAAATGGACTGCTTAAGCACTAGGAACAGCTAGTGGTAGTAGAGGAATAGAATTTATGGACTTGGCTTATTGCCGAAGCATATATTTAGGTCTCTACGGCCCACCCTAGAAAAAATAAGACCTGTAGAATTATTGGCGACCGCTACTACTAGCCCGGAATGGTTATGGATATTAACCACTATGTATAGAACTGCGACAACTGCCGTAGGTCTATAATTCTATGAGATAAGACCCTAGGGCTATTAAAGCCACTTTTAATACCAGAACGCCCCTGGTAGTATATCTCTATAGACTTCTATGAGTTACCTATGGACCGTGACGGATATGATATGGTTATAATTCTAGTTAACCGCTTTAGCAAGCGCCCGTTCTTAATCCCCTATTATAAGAATATTGATGCTAAAGAGGCGGCCTAACTGTATATCTACTATGTCTACCGAATTTATGGACTACTAGATACTATCGTATCTAACTATAGGCTGTAGTTTATATCGGCCTTCTAGAATAAGTTTACCTAGATCCTAGGTATTAGGCTAAAGCTCTCTACAGTATACCACCCCTAGATAGATAGTTAGACGGAGATTGTAAATTAGTACTTAGACTAGAGACTTTGGTCCTTTATTAACTACTTTTAGGATAACTAGAGCGGACTACTACCTATAATAGACTACGCCTAGGCAACCCTACCCTATAACTCTACAGGGTTTGCACCTATTTAGCTAGAAATAGGATACTTACCCTATATAAGCTTTGACTGGAAGAGACCAAAAGGACTATAAACTGTGCGCGAAAAACTATCTTATGAGGAAGTATAGCAGTATGCTAGACGCTTAGAAGAAGTATAGATGGTAGCCTATAAGAACCTAGAGAAGGCCTAGAAATTAATAGAATAGTAGGCAAATAAGCATAGGCGCAAGCCTGACTTTACCGTAGGTAATAAGGTCTGGGTTATAATAAAGAACTAGAAGATAGAACGGCCTAGCTATAAGCTAGACTATAAGATAGCAGGACCATATAAGATCCTTAATAAAGAAGGCAATTTATATAAGGTTAAACTCCTAGACTTAATTAAAGTCCACCCTGTTTTCTTACTAGATAAGCTACAGAAAGCTATAAATAACCTACTACCTGGATAAAAGAATAAGCCTCCACTACCGATTTAAGTTAATGGCGACGACGAATAGGAAGTTAATAAAATACTAGCCTATAAACTAGTACGAGGAACGCTAAAATACCGTATTTAATGGAAAGGTTACAATCTAGACCTAACCTGGTACCCTGCTTAGAACTTTATAGGTTGCCCCTAGAAGCTTAAAGAATTTTATAACTAATACCCTAATAAGCTAGGACCCCTGAAGTATCTAGACAAGTGGATGGAGTGCTAGTATAGTAAAGATAATAAGCTACCTATTAAGCATATAGATAAGAACACCTTACGGATATAATACGGACATATAAAGCCTAAGGGCAGGCTTTTTTGGAGGGGGGGGTAATGTTATGGCGCTGGTAGAAAACGGTGGATTATAGTAGACGTTATAGTAGACGCTGAGTTACGTAAGTTTACGTAACTAGAGGACCGCATAAAACTTCGCACGGCGTTGCTATTCTTCTCCCTTTCTTTCTCTAGCTTTGGATCCTTGTTTATAGACTACTAATTATATAGGCTTGCGCGTCCCTTATACCGTGCTCGTGCCTTGATTGACTGAGTTGCTAACAGGGGGATTCTCTAGGTGATTTTTAGGGTTCTTTTGGTTAGTTTTGGTCTTTTTAGGCTAGGTGCAGTAAGAGCTCCTAAAGGTTTCTAAAGATAAATATTATAAGTATCTTAATATAATAATTATAGGATCTACCTATAAATGATTTAAATAACTAAATTATAAATTAATTATAGATTTTATTACCCCCTTAGTGTTTTAAAAAACTATATTCTATATTTCTAAATATAGAACTTAATAGTAATAAATTAGAAGTTAATAAATAGAAAATAGAAATTAATAAGCTAATGGAATACAAATATAAGAATAATATATAGATAATAGATATAGTAAAAGCAATTTAAATAGAAAAATAACAGTATAAGGATATTATTATTATTCATTGCTTAACGTCCAATTTGGATCCCTATTGGGCCTACGCGGACTACTCCTTATATACATATAGGGAGAAAACTCTATTTGAGAAAACCCCATAATCTATCTCCTCGCCTTTTAGGGCTTGCTTGTAAGTCGCCTATAAGTTACTAGTAGTGCTCTACTACCTTACTTTTTAACCTCTTTGGGAACCACTGCTGCTGTAACAAACCTATGGACGCGCTAGTATTACATACTGTACTCTACTCCTGTAGAGTTATTAGGGGGCGCCTATTACTCGCCCCTTTGCCTTTTATTGCTATTTCCTTTGCAACCCGGAACTGGTTTAGCATATTTTAGCCAATAAGCTACTAGGTAGCCGCCTTAAGGCCTTTTTATGTTAAGAGCAGTGTATTATAGTTTTTTATACCAGCTGCTGAGAGTATTGCTCCTTAGCTGGTGCGTAAGGGGTATAATAGTATTATATATTTTAGTGTCTGTCTTGGCCAGCTATATTCGCACCTTAGGCTACCTACTAGAACACCCACCTAGTAAAGCTAATCTTTTAGTCCTATTATTCCTGTCCTTAAGAGTATTGCTATTGTATTTTCCACCTTTATTAGGCCCTCTTGGAGCCCTTAAGTATTTACCCCCTATAGCATTACCTATGCTATGGCTTGGGTTCCCCTTGCCTAAGTCTACCTCTATACCTTTGACTCCTATTTATCTCTCCAACGTCGGTCCAACCAGTATTGTGTTACGGTAGATGGTTTTCTAGTACTCTTTTATGCTCTACTTTAGCTCCTTTCCCTCCCTTGCTATTGTCTTTGCTAGCCTCTTGCGCGTCTCCCTTCCTCCTTTATATAGGCCTAGGCCCTAGCGCCGTACTATTCTTCTTCTACTTTCTCTACCTGTTTTCCTAATATATCTTCCCTACTTTAGGGTTGTTGGTTCCTTCTCCTATAGGGCACCCTAGGGTCCCTCTATAGTTTGTTTAGGCGTGTCTTAATATACTTTATAACATTAGAGTTGCGTTCCTTTTGCACCCTTTATATTGCATCGGCTTTAATATATAGTTATAGGGGGGGAATATTGGCTTCCTTCTTAAGTAGTGCTGTAGCCGTTCACTTATACCCGCCTATTATACTCCTAAGGCAGGCTATTTAGACCTTTTAAAGTGGTTTAAGGAGTAATTTAGGGGGGCCTTTTTTAGTTTCTCTAGTGGCCTAAATGCTAGATCTATACGTTATGGTTAGCCGGACAACTGCTATATATAGTAGATATAAGCTCTAGAAACATGGACCCTATATAGAATTAACAATCCTAAACATGGTGATATACTGTGCTTGGCCCTTACGGGCCACTTGCACTATATATACGCTCTACTAGAGCTTGCTGTCTACCCATACTCCTAATACCCTTAGGCCTTAAACTGGTTAACCCCTAAAGCCTTAAATATAGATTATATGCTAAAGATCTGCAGATTGGTTACGTTTTCTTATAAAATAGATTAGCTAGTATTTCTCTAGTAAGAATTGGACTCTATATTATCTTACCTATTCTATATAGGTGTTATAGGCTTTCTCTAGTGTCCTGCAGTTCTCTGCGGCTGTTAGCCCATATATAATTAGGTTTGTGTTATTAACAAAGCCTATCTCTTAGGTTGCCCCTTCCTTGAAAGTGTTAGGCAGGTTACTTATAAAGAAGAGGAAGAGTATAGGCAATAGAGGTAATTCTTATGGTATTCCTATTATAACTGTAATAGGGGGGCTCTGGTATCCGTTAAAGACTAGTAATATTTCTTTCTAGCCTATAAATCCTTAAATAAATTAAATAATCTATTCTAGGAAGCCCTTTACCCTAAGGATATATAGGAGACGCTTATAGGGTATATTATTATAGGCGCCGCTAATATCTAGGCTAAGTATTAATACTATAAAGTCCTTTTGCATAGCCCATGCAGTTTTAATAGTAGTAGCGAGTAGTATAAGTACTAATAGCGTTAAGCGATTCTTTCTTGCCCCTATTTAGCTTTGTGGTAGTAGGGCATATTCCTCTGCTATATCTGCTATGTGGTCCACTATAACCTTTTTTAAGATCTTGCTTAGGGTGTTTTCTAAGGCAATAGGGCGGTAGCTTCCTAGGATTAAGTAGTCTGCTTTACCTTCTTTTTATAAGACAACTGTTATTATAGATCTTCTAAGTCGCGGGTAGTAGCCTATTACAAAGTATACTCTGGCTACATCTGCAAGCTAAGGTGCTATAAGTGGTCCATAAGTCTTTAGGGCTTTATTTAAGATCCTATCTGGTTTTGGTGCTGTATTATTTAAAAGGCGGCTAATAGTTCTGGCCATTTCTTTAGTTATTATGTCGCTATTAACCTTTAGGCGAGTTACCGGTGTTTTACTAGTGATATTGCTAAGGTCTGCTAGAGCCAGTTAAGGGAAAAATCTTTTTATAAGGATCTTTGCCTTCTTATTATTATTGCTTATAGCCTATGGTTCGCCTGCTCTTTATAGGGGTAGTAGGTGTAGATCTTCTATTAGGCATCCCGCCTTTTTCTTTACCTATTTTGCTATGGTCTAAAGGCCCTTGTTATAGGGGAGACTTAGGTTAGTAGTGTGTTTATTTATAAACCGTCTCTAGTTATTCCTTGCTTCTTTTCTTAGGGTATTCTTTAGCTGGTTTCTTGTGTCTTTATATTATCTCTCGTCCTCAGAATTATGGCTACTTGTATATTTCCTCCTTGCTTGTTGTTGGCCGGCTATAAGGGCCGTATACTATACGGACCATGCGTATTGCGCGTAGGGGCCTAGTTTTGAAACTAGGCAGTACTCTTTTAGCCTACTTTTAATTGCTGCCTAGATTCTTTCTAGTCTTTAATTAATTTCCTTAGGGGTAGCCAATAAGCCTCGCTTGTTTAGTATTAGGTAGATTTCTTCTAGGTCTTAAAGTTATTGTTTAATTGTATTAAGAAAGCTATCTACGTTAAGCTTCTTTATTGTATATCTTTTGCTATTTAGTTGCGCCTTAATGTCCAGATCTAGTTATATTTGGATAGGGATATGGTCTAAGGTAAGTGCCTATTCTTCTTTAGGGGAGCACCTTTTGAGTCTCTAGTATAGGTTTTTGTCTATAATTATAAGGTTAATTGTACTTTTAGCAGTACCCCGTTGCCATATAATTGCACCTAGGGGGGTAGCTAGCTTAAGGCCCCCATTGTCTATAGCTCTTAGTAGGCACTCTGCCTATTAATTGGCAGCAATATAGATGCCCCCCTACTATAGGTGGTAGAGGTTTATATCTTCTAGTAAGATGGACTCCGCGTGTTTAGTTTCTAGTAAGCTTATTATAGATATAATGTTCTCTGTCTATGCTACCCCTTCGACCCTAGGGTTATAGATATTAATAATTTATATTAGTCCCCTATATATCTGGATGGTTATAACTGTAATATCTAGGTTAACTGCCTGCTATAACTATAAGGCAAGGCTGATATTTTTGCTAATTATAAAGCATACGCGTATGGCTGCTTTTGGTTTATACAGGAGCTGGAATCCTTAGGGACAGTATATTAATTATATGTAGGTATTATAATACGGCTCTTATATAGTAAGAATATGGTGTTTTTCTAGGTCTAGACTGTCTAGTAGGGGCCTTACTAGACGGTGGTTTGTATTGCCGCAGTTATACTATATAATGGTTAAGTAGCGGACCCCTAGTGGGGGTCCTTTGCCTTTTCTTTACTCCTTACTTCTTCTGTTTTTACTTTCTCTAAAATATTTAAAACTTCTATCTCCTGTATTTACTCCCTAGCTACTACTTATTTTATATAGAGCTTTTTATTCCTATGTCTTATATTCCTACTAGCCTTTCTAAATTTGAGTCTGTTATTGCCTCTAGTTCTTCCCCTATTCTCGCCAGTTGGCTGTATGCCCCTTATAAGCCAGCTGTGTGTATTATATTTGCCGCGTTAAATCTAATTCTTAATTATCCTGGCCTTAAACTTACTATAGCCGTCTATAGGGGTCTTCCTACTGGGCGTCCTCTCCCTTATGTCCTATATGTCCCTTGTGTTCCTGTTTAGTCTAGTAATGTCGCGTAGTGTTGCTTTTGGCCTATTAAGGCTTGGGATAGCTGGCTTAGCCCCCTAGTATTAAAGGTAGGAAACGCTAGGAAGACACCTGCGTCCCCCTAGCTTATTGCCTGTTATTTCTATTTATATAACCTAGCGTGCAGTTATTCCTGTAGCTGTTAAGCCCTTTTCTTCCGTCTCCTGTATTTAATGCAGTCTTCTCTCTTTCACGCCTTATGTGTGCTTTAGTAACAGTTCGCGCATTTTGTTTAGTCTTGATTTATATATTATCTTATATTATAGGGGCCTGTATAGTAGCCGCAGCACACCTATGCTGCGTATGTGGATTGGGTGTGTCCCTATTATATATAGTAATAACATCGTTCTAGGCGTAGTCTGTGGTTGTAGAGCCTTGTGTTGTATATAAGGCCATTTATAATTATTCCTTTTTAGATAAGGAGTTTTTGCATTCCTGGTGTATATACGCTGATAATAAGGGAGCTATGCGTTTGTTTGTTATTTCCCTAGTAAGTCTCTGGCGCCCCTTATATCCTCTTATTATTCTTATTATATGCTTAGTTTGTATTTTCTTGTTAAAGCTATTAGATCTAGGTAATTATAAGTCCTAGTATAAGGCGTTCCGTTTGTTTTACTATCTCCTATATAGTTACTGTATTGTCTGCCTAGCGTCCCCTTTCTACCCTAAGGCTTATGGGAACCAACAGGACTTTAACTAGGTGATCTTTATGAAGCACTTTTATGCTAATATGCTTTCTTAGCCTGTCCCCTACCCTTACGACCCGTTCCTTTGCCTGTTGGTCCTTTAGGGTGACTCTAATATCTCTACTCCTAAGGTGTTGGACTGTGACGGCGTTGTGGACCTTCTTATAAATCTTTATAAGAACTTCTATTTCTAATTATCCCCTAAGTTTCTCTGCCTTTTCTGTATTTGGTTGTATTATAATTATATTATAATGGAACCTTGTAGTAGGAACTACGGTGGGTTCTGTTATTGGGCTGGGTATATAGGTAAGAACAAATTAACAACGTAATAACAACTGGTGGAGTGGTTGCCTAACAGATTAACTCTAATTGTATTCTAAGATTCACTACAAGGAGAGAACTATCTATAGTAGGGACTGAGGTCCTTTAAATATATAACCATACTCCTAAGAAATCCTTTCTTGTACGTAAGGTACGTGTTATCTATATTAAATGTAACGTCCCTCTTGTTTAACACAGTTAATATATTTAACACTACGTAACCTTGGTTACCATTTCTTGTTATATAGTTCTACCAGATCTATCCTAGACTGTGCCTATATTAACTAACTAGCTTCTACTGACTCTTCTCTAAGTAGTTGTAATATTGTATTTAAAGTGTCCGTAATATTATCTCCCTCCTCTTTATCTTTGTCCTTAAAGATTCCTAATATCTCCAAGTCGTCTACTAGAGGTGTAATGTCCGTTTAATTAGTCTGGTTAATATCCTTGCTTATTATACCTAAAGCTTCTTCTTCTCTTTCCTGGGTTAAGCGTCGCCTTTATACGGTTTCCTCTATACTATTGCTAGGCGAGGTAATGGTGATCCCTTACTCTCGTTGCGCTAAAGAGGGGTTAGTATACGTTATACTAGCAAGTCCTTTATCCTAACAACCCTTTTTTTACTCTGAGTGTACTAAAGCAAACGTTCGATTGTCTTGTGATGTTCGCTCTATTTTTAATGCTAAGTGTGCGTGTCCTATAACTTTTAACAGTCTTTAAGTTCCCTAAGTAACTTATTATAGGGTCTTGTGTTTAATCTACCGCTATAAAGCTTAACGGTAAGCTGGCCTCTACGCTACTTAAGGTTTAATGTGCCTTTAAAGAGTCCGCACGCGTCCTTAAAGCTTAACGTTTAGCTTATACTTGTCTTTAATGTCTTAAACGTGTTTATAAGAAGGTTTATTCTAAGGAGTGGAAACTAGTTTAATAAGGTTTATAGGAACTTAGTAATATAAGGACTAGCTCTCCTCCTATAAGGGAAATAACTCTAAGTAACTTGGTAATTGCTTCTTTTAGGTCCCCCTTAGGTAACTTGTTCTTTGGTAATCCTTTCTTATCTATATTACCTAACCTATTTTCTTCTGATACTCCCGTACCTTTCCTATAGCGTTCCTTAGGTTGCTTAGTGGTTTCTAGGTAATCTTACTATAGCCTATCTACTTTACTTTATACTATGTTTCGTTATCTACATCCTTATAACTAATGATCTTTAAAACTTGCTATTTGTCTTCCTCTTATCCTCTATACGTGTCTGCCTTATAGACTAGTGGCTTAATATTCCTATATGCTGGCTCTAGCATTGCGATATATTGTATAGGGTAGATTTTCATTTTAGCTAGTAGGTTTAACTTATATATAACTAATAAAATTCTTTACTTGACTTTAAAAGGTCCTAGTCTAATATAGTCCAACTTTTTACTTAGTCGTTAACTCTTGAAATTTTTGTATAGTAGCTATATTTTATCTCCCTCCTTAAGATCTGGTCCCTTAGATCTCTTAGTATTGTAGTACCTTTTTATTCGTTCTTATACTAGTTTAGCTGTTTCTTTAAGGTCTGTATAAAGATTTATTAACGTCTCTATTCTTTGCTTAGCTATACTACTTGTCCTTTTTGCTTATTATGGCGATAATGATATTCTTAACTTGTATCCATAATTTGCCTTAAATAGTAATGTCCCTATTCCTTCTTATAGTATTGTATTGTATGCAAACTATATAACTGGTAATAATGATACCTAATTGTTTTATGCATGATTAATATAATGCCTTAGATACTGCTCTAGTGTCTAGTTTAGTCTTTTTATTTATCCGTCCGTCTGCGGATAATACGCTGTAGATGTTACTATATAAACTCTTTATTCTGCCAGAAACACTTCCTAAAATGCTGCTATAAATCTTGGATCTCTGTCTAATATAACCTTATCTAGTACTCTATGTCTTATAAATACTTCCTTTATATAGATTCTAGTGATATCTTCTGCTAATATCTCTTTAGTGTATGCTATAAAGTATCCCTACTTTGTTAGCTTATCCACTATTACTAAAATCGCGTTATAATCTTATCCTATAATAGAATCTCTTGACTTTGGTAACTTAACAATAAAGTCCTATAATATAACCTCCTATGGTCTTCCTGGTGTCTTAATAGGTTGTAGCCCTCCATACAGCTTATACCTTATCAGTTTGTTTCTTTAGTAATCTAGATATTTCTTTATAACTTATTTTACTAGTCCCCAGATTCCTTAAATAATATACTCCTCTTAAAGTCTTAATACTAAGCCTATAGCTCCGTTATGTCCTTGTGTTATTCCCTTATGGAATTCCTTAATAAATTCTTCTGTAATAGACTTAGGTATATATATTACTTCTCTATTTTTATATTACTTTAAGTCTAGATCCTCTACCTATGCTTTTTAGATCTTCTGTATCTAATTACTCTCTAGTAATTTATAGATCTGACTTTCTTTAATTGCTATAATCTTTGGATAATTATACCTAATTAATCTGTTTTAATTCTTTTGTAATAAAGCTCCTAATAGCTTTTTATTACTTTATAGTTTAGCCTTTCTGCTTAGAGCGTCTACTTATGCGTTGTCTGTACCCTTGGTATACTAAATTTTGAAATAGTATTCTATAAGCATTTCCGCCTATCTAACCTATCTTTAATTGAGTTCCTTTGTTATTAGGAATCCTATAAGGTTCTTATAGTCCGTCCTAACTATAAATGGTTTCTCTATGCCTTATAAGAATGCTCTCTATTTTTTAAGTGCTATAACTATACCTAACAACTCCTTGTTGTAGATGTTATAGTTTAACTCTAGTAGTGTTATTTTTTAACTATAGTACGCCACTGGGTGCTATCCGTCTTAATATTTCTGCATAAAGTATGCCCCTAGTGTAAAGTCTAATATATTTGTTTCTATAACCGTCTCTAGACCTAGTTGATAGATCTTAAGAACTGGCTCCTAGGTAAACAATTCTTTAACTTTTTTAAATAGTTCTTATTATTCCTTTCCCTATACCCACGGTTTTTCTTTCTTTGTTAACCGCGTAAATGGCTTAATATCCTTTAACCAGTGCGCTATGAACCTCCTATAGTAATTGCAAAATCCTAGGAATAATTTTAACTGCGTAACGTTTTCTGGTTCCTGCTAATTTACTATAGCCTTAATCTTTTTTAGATCTATACTAAGTTGGCCTAGTTTAATAATAAATCTAATAAAATTGGTCTTCCTAGTAAAGAACTCGTATTTCTTAATTGCTACTAGTATCTATTCTTTTTATAGTCTCTTTAAGACCTATTTAATGTATTCTCTATATTCTTTCTTACTCTCTAAGTAGATAATAATGTTGTTAAGGTATACTATAATAAATTTATCTAGGTATTCTTTTAATACACTATTAATTTACTTCTGGAATGTTACTAGTGCGTTTATAAGCCCGAATTATATAACTAATGGTTTATATAGTCCTTTCTTTGACCTAAAGGCTGCCTTTTATTTATTACCTTCCTTAATCCTAATCTAGTGGTATGCCTATCTTAGATCTATCTTTATAAAGATCTTTGCGTTGCCTATTCTGTCTTAGATTTCGCTAATTAAGGGTAAAGGATACCTATTCTTCCTAGTAATGCTGTTTAACTATCTATAGTCTATACACATCCTGAGTTTTCCGTTTTTCTTTAGGATGAATAGTACTAGATATTCTGCTGATAACTATAACGGTTTAATATATCCCTTGCGTAAGTTCTCCTAGATAAACTCCTTAAGCACTACTAACTCTGTTTTAGTAAGCTTATAGATTAGAAAAAACTTTAAACTTATTCCTTCTTCTAATTCTATCTTATAGTCCCATGCTATATGCTTTAATAGTTTTTCACTTTCTAGTAACTATAACTTTTTACCATACTTATGGTATCTCTTTGGTATATAACTTAAGCCTTACTTAGTCTCTTCGTATATTGCTCCAACTTAATACTATACTAACTTAGTTTACTGTCGCACTTTATACCGTTAAGTATTTTTAATATTAATCTAACCTATAACCCAATTAATCTTTGGATTATACTCCTATAATTAAGGTATCCCTAGTATTACCTTATCCTGTCCTAATAGTAGGATATTAAAAGACATTCTAACTAGTCTCCCTTTAATAGTTATCTAAATAGGTCCTATTTTAAGATTAATAATGCCTTCTCTATAGGCTATCTAATCCCCTAAAATTGTTATAAGTGGATATAGGTGTTTCTTTTATCTATATGGTAACCCTATCCTTTCTACTACCTTTAGTGATATATGGTTCCTAGTTGCTCTACTATCTACTAATGCTTTAAACTGCTGATCTTGCCACTTAGCTTGTAAATTTAGGTATTATTTTTAAATTCCTTTAAGGGTTTAAGGCTCTAACACTAGTTCCTTCTAGTCCTATATGCCTCCCCTTTTTCTGACTATTAGCTGCTAGATCCTACCTATACTTAGTTTAACTTAGGCTAATACTTAGTTTATTTCTTTTCCTCTATATATTATGGATAAGTGTTCTCTAGGCACTTCTACCACTATTATCTATCTAGGTATTCTTCTGTAAGGAATCTTCCTGGTTAAAGTGTTAAGTCTCCTTAACTTTATACTTCTACTGGGTGCTAACTATGTATATATTTAGCGTTCCTAAACCGCTTTTTCTTGGGTGCCTAATATATCCTTACTAGGTACTTCTGGTTCTTATCTTTAGGTGCTCTATGTATGTTATATATATCCTCCACACAAGCTATCTATAATAGTGTATAATGCGCTGCATGTTTTGGGTTAACTCTTAATTTATTTTTATTCTTAAGTTTAAATCTATACCTAGTTAACCTAACTACTGGTATCTCTACTATAGGTACTAAGATTTGTTGCTTATTTCTCTAGTCCCTAGATCCTTCTTCTAGGTTTCTTAATATTATAATTAACGCTCCTTTAATATAACTCATGCGTTTTTTAGTAATGGGTTAGTCTTAGATAACTTTTTTGTCTAGCTACATATAAAAATCTGCCTATTTATTGTTGTATTGTTGCCTATACCACTTTCCGTATAACTGGTTTAGTATATATAGTTTATCTATTAGAAAGTACCTTGTTATTGCTACATTATAATATCCTTTAGTATGTCTTTCTTTGAACCTAGTTAGGATGTCTAGATCCTCTTCTTGTTCTAGTTTATCTAACTACTTTGCCCTAGGTGTCCCTGTACTTGGCCTATTAGTAATTCTTTATATAGGTGCTCTGTCCCTTATATAACCTGGTATAGCTAATCTCTTGTCTAGCTTTTGCTCTTGCTATGTAATAATTCTTGTCTTAAACTTATCTATAGTTTCTTGTTTTCTGCGTCTTATAGCTAGATCTTTATAGTTGTCTTGCTTTTTAATCCTAGTATTAACTATTTAATTTTTAGGCTGAATACTGTGTTTACCTAGGATTATTAACGTTCTTATTTGTTCTCTAAACTTATAGTTCTTGAACTTGCGTCCTATACTTATTTATTTATTATTAAACTAAGTCGTTGCCCTTTCCTATTAGTTTTCGTCCGTTATAGGTTCTTAGGTGTGTCTTATCTTGTCTTAAGAATCTTAAGCTTTTTATATCTCTTTTTAAGAATCTTAAGCCTGTGGCCTTTTGCCTTTATTAAGTAATAAGCTAGCACTAGTAGTTATCTACTTACTTAGTTTCTTCTAAACGTTACTTCTATTATCTTGTAAAGCGATGGAAATCGTATCTAATGGTGTTGCTATACCCGTTACTAAACCTTGTTCTGTAATGGTCTCAGTCTCTACTTCTATTTTAACTTTTTTAAGGTTTGTACGCTCCTAGTAAGCTACCTTTATTGCCTTATTATTAGTAAATGCTTTGCCTGTGTTAAACTCATTGTCTTTAATGTCTAATTTATAAGCTGGTTTGTTAGTTCCTTTAAACTTAGATAATAATAGCTCCTACGGCTAATAGCTTGCGCTATACTTAGCGTCCTTATAAATTTGGTATGCGTTGTTGTAATAATACGCAAAACTGTTAATTGAATACTCTTTTATTCCTCACAGTGCACCGTTGTCCCTTTATATATATGTGCCGTCTGCTGGCCTAGTTCCCTTTACTATATAGTTACTTTAACTACCTCTATAGTCTCTAGCAAAATAACCCTGTTTTTCACAATTTATGCAAACCCTATCTTTAAACTATTTTTCTTACTGTGGAGTCCGCCTAAACGTCTTTTACTGCTAAGATCCCTGGTTTAGCCTCTACTTCTAGGTCCTTTAATTACTTAATCCTTAACCTCTAGGTTTCTATAATTTCTTTTTCTACCTTTAGGTTTCTTTGGTACTACTTAGGTCTATTAGCTCTGCGCCATTCTATAGTTTTTAACTCTATGTCTGTTATTACGTACTCTACGCCTTATACAACTATGGAACTCTATCTTGCCCTCTCTTAGCTTGTTCCCTTTAGTAGATCCTATTATTAATCTTTATTAACTAATCTATTAACTCCCTTAGAGTATCCGCATCTTCTATTAGGATAATTATATTCTAGACTTTAGCCTTAAGTCCCTATTTATACTGTGCTATAAGCGCCCTATTATTCCACTTAACCTATATAGCTAGTATTTAAAACTGTGTTGTATACTTAATTGCTAAAGTATATTGTACTAAGTTCTAAAGCTTTTGTTCCGCTATAGTTATAGCCTCTAGGTCTCTAAATATCTACATTAGTTATTCTGCAAACCTATTCTAACTGGTAAATATGTACCGTACGTCCTGGTTAGTAGTTGTTATACCATTGGCCTATATTTCTATGAGATACGGCTTAAACCACTTAAGTGCCCTCCCTGTTAGGAATAATCCTGCATAGGCTACTTAATCTAATAATATTGCTAACTTCACTCCTTCCTGTACTACCTTAAAGTGCATCTATGTAAGAAATCCCTTAAGCTTTAACTTCTCTCCTAAGAATCGTTTAATTAAAGGTAGCTTAACTTTTACTACTTTAATTCTATTAATGCGTTTTTTAAGTATCCTATTATTGTCTTGTAAGTGATTAACCATTTCCTATAACTAACCTTATATAACCACTTGAGAATCCCTATTATCTATACTGGTATTACCTAGCCCTAAGGTTATGGCTGCTGTCGACACCGTTATAACTAGTGCTCTGGGTGGCATATTGTTTGATCTTATTTAATACCGTAACCTTAGTAGTAAATATGTAATGGAACCTTATAGTAGGAACTACGGTGGGTTCTATTATTAGGCTGGGTATATAGGTAAGAATAAATCAACAATGTAATAATAACTGGTGGAGTAGTTGCCTAATAGATTAACTCTAATTGTATTCTAAGATTTACTACAAGGAGAGAACTATCTATAGTAGGGACTGAGGTCCTTTAAATACACAACTATACTCCTAAGAAATCCTCTCTTATACGTAAGGTACGTGTTGTTTGTATTAAATATAACGTCCCTTTTGTTTAACATAGTTAATATATTTAATACTACGTGACCTCGGTTACTATTCCTTGTTATATAGTTCTACCGGATCCATCCTAGACCGTGCCTGTATTAACTAACTAGCTTCCACCAACTCTTCTCCAAGTAGTCGTAATATTGTACTTAAAGCGTCCGTAATATATATACCCAGTTATTGTCTTTAGGGGGGTAGGTTCCCTATACTATAGGAGTATAGCTATGGTAGCCCAGGTATAGTTCGCCTGTTAGGGGGGGTTTTGTTTATCTTTAATTTTATTTAGCCGTTGGAGGATTTAATTAAGGGTTTGCTAGAGGGGCGCCTAAGGTTTACTAGACTGGAGCCATTCTACTAGCTATATTAGTTTGTGTTGGTTACACAAGGGGATATCACGTAGCTACGGTTCGTAGATAGTATGATAATTGTTGATTGATTCTTGATAGCAAAGGATCGTAAGGATCGCAGTGCCTAAGTAGGGGGCTGATGAGTCACCATAAGGGTGACTAATCAGAGACAATATAACCTCTGTCCATACATTCCGACAGTTTGTAATAGCTAACAAATACTCCCCTATAGTTCCGGATATTAGACGCGTCTAATAGGCTTTATATTTTGTCAGATGCCTTCTTAATTAGGGTATTTCCGCTTTCTGGTATAGTATTCGCCCGTCCTTATTATTGTTATGGGGGGCTATTGTTAGGTATAGGTCTGGCGGTCGCGCGCGACTGCGTACCACCGTCGTTCCACCTATGCCTCCCCTATAATGTATGTATCTCAGGGGATTATTAGGGTGTTTTTTAGGGTTCTTTTGGTTGGTTTGGTCTTTTTAGGCTAGGTGCAGCAAGAGCTCCAAAAGTTGTCTAATTTAGTATAAGGATATTATACTTACTAAATATAAAATATAAAATAATTAATTGTACTATTAATAGAAGATAGTAGTTCTAAACTCTAAACCTTTATAATTTAAGATACTCAAATTTGTATATAACTTCCCTATAGTAGGGCATCCTAGCTATATAAAGACTTATAAAATTGTTTAATAAGTATACTACTGGCCTATAATATATAACTATATATAAAAATATATTTAAGTATGCAGGATATGCGTATATAGAAAGACCTCTTATATAAAGAAGTAAGGAGTACTTTAACCGCTACTAATTCTAATATAAAGATGGCGTAATATTTTAATTAACTTTATAGTTAATTTGCCTAACAGTAATAGGTTTATAAATATTATAGTAGTTATTAACCGCCTTATAAAAATGTGATATATAATTCCCATAGACTTAATTAATATAATATTAGTAGCCAAATGTTTTATTAAGCACGTCTTTAAGCTATATAGACTTTCTAACTTAATAATATCTAATTATAAAAGCTAGTTCGTTTTAGACTTCTAGTAAGCTCTATATAAATAATTAAGCATTTAAATATAACTTTTAACTATATTTTATCTAGAGACAGATAGTTAAACTAAAATTGCAAATATAATTATAGAATAATACCTATAAATATACTACTTCTACCTGCAAGATAACTAGGAAAAATGGCTACCTTTAGCTAAGTTTACTGCAAATAATATAATAAACATATTAATAGGCGTGACACTATTTTACGCAACCTCCAGATAAGACCCTTAACTTGGATTTAAGCTATAACCCAATATTAATATAATAGGACCTATAATTAAACAGATCTAGGTAATTAATATATATAACTTTGTTAATTAAATAAAGTAGTTAACGGAACTATTATAAAGTAAATTAATGTACGCTTAAATATTATAGGAATAGTATGTAAATAAAGGATAAGCCCCCGCATAGGACTTTAAGGAAGGTAATATGGTTTACCTAAATATATAAAACCTAAAGACTTAACGGCCCTTAAAGAAACTTAATTGAAAGTTTATAGGCCTGTACTAAATTAAGAAGAAACTAAGCCTATACGCCTATAAGCTTAAACTGCTGACTAAGATAAAAATACACCTAACGTTTTATATAAGCTTGCTGTAACCTTTAAAAGATAATCCTATAACTTGCGAAGTGCTACCGCCACCTTCTATAATTGTTAATAACGGTAACGGTTCTTACTTTATTAACTTAATTAATAATATACAATAGAAAACATAATCTAAACAATTTAAACTTCTTATTAAGTAGGAAGGATATAAAACATAAACCTAAAAAACCTATAAACAGATTAAGGCCAACGCGCCTTCCTTAGTAAAAGAATTCTATAAAGACTATCCTTTACAGCCTACTCTGGCTGGATAGATATAACATAAAGGCAAACAACTACCACCTAATATAAATACACAAAACATAATAGCAGGAAACTTAAATTTGAAAAGAACTTAAAAAGTATTATAATATTTGTAACACGATTATATAACATATAAAATATTAAGGAACTTTAACCGCCGGTTAAAGTTATCTAATTAGTTAGATTTGCCTTGCCAAGACTACTACCCGGCACTAAAATATAACCCGTAATAAAATTATAAATTCTTAACTAAGTTAAATTATTTTAAACCTTCGGCCAAAAAGGGGGGGGTACTATAATAGGACTAGCCCAATTACAATAGGAATGTCTTGGTGAAACACTTAACAGATATATTCTAAAGCTTTAACTAAATTCTACTAAAATCCGTTAAAGACTATGTGTGCATGTGCGTACGCATCAACTACCAAGCCCCTAAATATTTAATTATATAATTCTCTTGTTATTCCCTTCTCTTCTTTACGCAACGTCTTATACTCTGCAAGAGCTATATACCCTTAGATTTAGATAGAATTTATATTATTTCTTTAAATCTTCCCCAAAGCCTCTTCGCGCCCTTACAGTCTATAAATTGTTTTTTAAACTTGTTAATTAGATTATAGTACTCTTTAGGTATAAGAGGTTAAGGATTAGGATATTATTTTAGTTCTAGTGCTTTCTTAATATCTTCTATAGTTATAGTAAAGATTTTATAATTTTATCTTTTTACTAACAAGATAAAAGGCGCGGCTTATATTATATAAATTTTAAGAGGTTTTAATAAAATATCTTCGCATTCCTTACTATAATTGGTAGTTATAGATTTATTATATTAGTTTAAGGTTTATAGTAAGGGCAATTTATATTATATTAAATTTAAATAGTTATATATATGTTTGTAGGGTAAATAGTTTTTTAAGCAATAACTTTGGTAGTAGGTTATATAAAACTTTAGTGTTTCTTTAACCTAGCTAATTAAAGGATTATATTATTTTAGCTATTTATATCTAAGTATTATCTTATAATGCTTTAAGGGTATTATAAATAGGGAAATATATTTAAGGTGTTTACCTATCTATAATTTTATAAGAGCATAGTGCGTTAGTTTGCTATATATTAAGGGTTTACCATTAAAGCCTTATAGGCCTTAGGGCTTATTAAGTTCCTTTAAATTTAGGCGTTAAGTTTTTATATAGTTTATATTAATAAAGCCTATACTAGTAGCTCCGCTATCTATAAGGATTTATACTTCCTTCCATTTACTAAGTATTTAAATTTTGCTAAGTATATTAAGGGAGTTATATTGTATATTAGTGCTAAAAGAGCCTAGACACTTATACTCTTCTACTTTTTATCTTAAGGCGTAACTTAGCCTTAGGATAATTTGTTTTCTAAGTTAACTAAAGGTAAGATACTTTATGGAGTCTAAGTATAATTTATAGAGCGGGTATAATTTAAGGAATAAGTATAACTTAAGGAATAGGTATAATCTAAGGAATAGGAGGAACTATAATAGACCTTTTTAAAAGGGTAAGTTTGGCAATGCTTTTAAATATATCCTTTTTTACCATATCTAAAGCATTTTTTATTTATGGCTTGAGTTTTTTATTTATTGGTTTCTAAGGGTATATGGAATTAAGCGGCATTAATGTCTATAGGGTTATATATAGGGCTTTTAGGTTTTAGAGATAGATTGCGCTTTAGGGTATATACTAGTTTTATAGAGTTTTAAATATAAGGTATAGTTAGCTTTAGAGAATAAGTCTATATATTATATTAAAGGTCCTTATTAATTTATTAATATATTATAGTAAATTTAGATAGGGTTTTTAGTAGTTCCCTACCTATTAACTAGGCTCTAATTTTATCCAAGATGGCTTATTAAAGGGCAGTAGCTCTAGCGGCTTTATTCTAATCTAGTTTGCTAATAAGGCCTAAAAATTCTAAAAAGAAGCTAGTAAAGTCTTGGTTCCGTTATTATAGGGTTTTAAGTTTAGTAATAGCTATATATTTATAGCTGGCGTTATTATATATTTGTTTTAATAGAGAGATAAAGGTTTTAAAATTAATAAAGGTGCCGTTATAGAAGAATGGATCTATGGTTTATGTAGTGTCTTTGCTTAGGCGATATTATGGAGTAGGTACAAACCGGGATACAATGTACTAAACGAGGTAGTAATTGAGAAGGTTACGTATACATAACTATGCGTGGTTGATACAAAGACATTGGATAAAGAAGAGTCTTTATATGCTAGGTACAAGGTATAAATAGGGGTTGTAGGAGAACGTGCGTAGGTATCTCGGGACGAACGTAAGCATAGGTCAGGAACGTCAAAGACGCGCAGAGGCGTGAGAACGAGTGAGTCCCGTGACAGGCGAGATATTCTATAACTAACCTTGCTAGCTTTAGTAGGGTATTAGTTATAGTTTGTTAAAAGTTTAAGACGGAGCTTGGTTATAAAGGGATATAGGTTATTTTAATTTCTATTAAATATTAGAGGGTTAGGGAGCTTTTTAGATTTTATAATAGGCATTAAATTTATTATAGATATGGGTTAAGTTACTAGTTTAAGGTTTGCGTTTAAGGGGCTAGGCTTAGATACAGTTATTTTAATCTTGTTTATAGGTATTTCTATTAGGGTCTTTAATAAAAGTGCCTTAATATTACGGAGTTCTTTACGGAGTGCTTCCATTAATTGCTAATACTAGGCTTCTAGTATAGCCCGCTGCTAAGCTAGGGTATCCATAAAGGACTATTATATTATGGTTAACTGTTCCCTAACTAGGGATATAATACTTATAGTTATTAAAAGGGATTTAGGTTCGTTTACTATTTTAATAGTAGTTGTTTTAATATAATGTAGTATAAGAGCACAAAGAGGCTTTAGGAAAGATTTAAAGGAATAATATAAATTCTATCTAAATCTAAGGGTATATAGCTCTTGTAGAGAACAAGACATTACGTAAAGAAGAGAAAGGAATAATAAAAGAATCTTATAATTAAACAGTCAGGGGTTTTAGTGGTTAATGCGTGCGTATACACGCACGCGGTCTTTGACGGATTTTAGTAGAATTTAATTAAATTTAATTAAAGCGTTAGAATTTATTTGTTAAGTGTTTTACCAAGACATTCCTACTATAACTGGGCTAGTCCCGTTACAATTACAATATTCTGGCTTTTGGTAATATTATTAAGGTGTTTTACTAATATCATTATAAGCAGATTTTAATTTGTTAGATTTAACGCTTACTTACCGCATCTTTAGCCATTAATACTTTTATATAATGATTTAAATCTATTAAAATAACCCTTTAATCTTATTATCTACACTTAATTCTACCTTATTCATTATACCAAAATATTAAAATCCTAAAAGGCAACGTTATAGATTTTCTAACTTTAAACGCTAAAAAATACGCGCCTACTACTAAAATCACCCCCACCTACTACAAAACCAGCTTGCTTAATGGGCTACCAACTTCTTCCATTATAGAATTAATTAATCCTTAATATTGGAAATACTTAGCGATAAGTTTAAACACCTTAATATAGCTAAATTGCCATATAGGCAAGGCAGGCAAGAATATAAAATGGATGTTAAATAATCTCTTTTTATAATGGGCTCGTATAAATGCTTCTAAACCAAAGCTTATAGATTGCTACCATACAAGAATACTAAGCTAAGGAGAAGAAGAAAAGGAAAGGAGGCTTTAGGGGGTAATATACATAGTATAGACAGACTCCAGATATTGCGCCAAGCCAGCTATAGGGGATAGTGCCCCAGCACCGTTATATCACCCCCCCTTCTAAAAAAAGCCTGCCCTTAGGCTTTGTCCCCTTATAGAAGAGAAAGAAGAGAAAAAAAAGAAAGAAAAAAATCTAGCATCTAGCGCTTAATCGCAATGCTGGTTAATATAGGACTTGCAACAGTTCTGCAGCTCCTGCAGCTGCGAGAGGTATATCGCTAGGAGCCCTCCGTTGGTCGTTCCTCCTCTAGAACTCCGGTACCCCCCAGCTCTCTATCCCCCCTTTTGTTATAGCACGCCCTAAGCCATAAAAAAAGAGCCCCCCTACTCCCCCTCTTATAAAAAGGTAAGTAAAAAAGTTTTAATAAGGGTAGGAGGGTTAGGGAGTTGTAGCTTACATATATATCGGCACAAGATCTTGTCCGTTTAGTAGCAGTACAGTACCAGCGGCGGGTCGTATTCTAAGGGGCAAAGCTCTTCCTTGTATACAGTTACTACTGCAAGCAGGGCAGTAGGAGTTGGTTGTGGTACTGCAGGTAGGGCAGTAGGTATTAGTTGGCTACAGTAACGTAGTAAGGTATTATATTTAGCTGTAGGTAGAGCAGTAAAGGTTAATTAGCTGCAGGCAGAGCAGTAGAGGTCTAGTAGTAGTACAGTACCAGCGATAGGGTCGTTTAGGTGGCAGTATAATGCCAGCAATAGGGTCATATTCTGTAGGCAGATTGGCATAGAATCTTATTAGCAGATTACAGGCATATCGGCACAATTAGTCAGTTGGGTTCGCATTTAAATTACTATTAGGTTGCATTTAAATTGCATTTAGGTCGCAGGCGTATTAGCGTGAAGTCTTATTAATTTAGGTAGCAGTATGGTGCTAGCGGCGGGTTTGCCTTCTAGAGAGCTATACTCTATCTAGCTGGGTATACCTAGGGAGCAAAGCTCTACCTAGTTGTGTTTGGGTTGTAGGCTTATTGGTATAACAGTAATTGGTATCGCAGGCGTATTGGCAATGTCTTATTGGTTTAAGTAGCAGTATGGTGCCAATGGCAGGGCGTATTCTAAGGAGCAAAGATCTCCTTATATATAGTTATTACTGTAAGCAGGGCAGTAGAAGTTAGTTATAGTGCTGTAGGCAGAGCAGTAATGGTCAAATTGGGATTAGCTGCAGGCAGAGCAGCAAGGGTCTATTTGTTTAGCTGCAGGCAAAGCAGTAGAGATTAAGTGTGGTACTACAGGTAGAGTAGTAGAAGTTAATTATAGTGCTATAGGTAGGGTAGTAAGTGGTTAATTAGCTGTGGGTAGAGCAGTAAGGGTAGTTGGCTGCTAATAAAGCAGCGAGGGTTAATTGGCTGCAGGCAGAGCAGTAGAGGTCTATTGTAATAGCAGTACGGTGCAAGCGTTGTAGTGATAGTGGTTGAACGTAGAGCTTGGTCTAATAGTTAGTTAGTAGATTATAGGCGTATTAGCACAATCGGTCTGTTAGTTAGACTATAGGCATATAGCCGTCCTGCTATTGCAAGAGGTATATTGCTAGGAGCCCTTTATAGTCGTCATTCCTCCTCTTAAAACTCCAGTACCTCCTAGCTCTCTACCCCCTCCTTTAATATAGCGCGCCCTAAGCTATGGAAAAAGAAATATAGCTTATATACGTATTGGTATAAGCTCTTATCTGTTTAGTAGCAGTATAGTGCTAGCGGCGCTTATTATTGGTTAATTAATTATAGGCATAATAGCACAATTAGTTAATTGGTTTGCATTTAAATCGCGTTTAAATTACATTTGGATTGCAGGCGTAACAGCATAATTAGTATCTAGTTCGTCCAAATTAATTTCGTTATTGAGGCTTATACAGCTCAGTATTAACCTTGTTGTTAAAGTATATAAATGCCTAAGGTAAAGCTTATATAACTTAATATTAACTATAGTCGTTCCTTAGTATGTGTAGCTTAGTGTTAGTTAAAGAGGATTACTGTAGGTGGAGAAGAAGATAATTAAATTAGTAAGGGAGGCAGTTAATTGTTAATAAACTTATATAGTCATTGTTAAAGTTGTAGTTTGTGTCACAGGCATATCAGCACGACAGTCAGTCGGGTTCGCGTTCGAATTGCGTTTAGGTTGCGTTTGAATCGCATTTAAATTGTAGGCGTAACAGCACAATCCATCTGTTGGTTTCTTAAGGTCTACCATTAATTAGTAGGTAGTTTGAGTGTTATTAGGATATTTAAAGGTACGCTATAGGGTTGACAGGCGTATTTAAATACTTGTATTTAATTAAGGATATTGCCATAGGTAATAGATATCTAGGATTAATTAAGGACTTATAGGAATGCTATTGTGACTTAGCATATTAAATTATTGTTAGAGAGGTATCGAAAGGGGTATTGAGAAGGTACGTATTAATATTTCAATTCTTGTTAGAAAGTTAAAGGTATTAGAGAAAGAGTGCGCTGCAGATTCGCATATTATCGTTTAAAGAGGGCTGCCGTTAAGTTGGCAGGCAGTCTTAAGGGTAGTTAATAAATAGTATTAAGAGCGTACGTATTAAGAGCGTACATGTTAATATTTTGATTCTTATTAACAACTGGCAAGACATACTTTTATAATAGTAAGCTGTCTTATTTATAGAAGGTCGTATAAATAGCTATTAAGAGGAAGCGTTAATAGTTTATAAAAGGTTGTAGAGATAAATAGGCTTATCTGCAGAGCTATTAGAAAGTGCTATAAATTAGAATAATTTTCCTAATCTTATTCTCCTAATTAAGAGTGCTATAAAATTACTTAAATTCTCCCTAGATTCCTAGTACCCTATATATAGGACTATAATACTTACAGATGTATTCGGCTATAAGATTAAGGGACTATCTAGGTTAATAGTAATGCTTAGGTTAATTAGATATGGTGGTTGTTAATAAGAACTTAGCAGATGTCTATAAGGGCGTTTATAGATAAGTTGGAGAGTTATATTGCAGGTATATTGGCGTAACAGGTTATTAGGTTTGCTTTTAAATTATATTTAGGCTATATTTAAATTGCATTTAAATTATAGGCGTATTAGCGTAATCGTTTAGTTAGTTAGACTATAGGTATATTAGTATAGTTAGTAATCGGGTTTAGGGTTTTAGGGTGGCAGTATAGTGCCAGCAAGTCCTTCCTAGTCAATTTTGTCTCTCCTTATACAGCTTAGTATTAATTAGGGTGGTTATTATAGTATAGTCTGGGTATCTATTAATGTTATTTATTGCAGTATTACGGCTAAGTCTTAATTAACTTCGTTCCTTATAGCCCTAGGCTAAGTCTTAACCGGGGTTGTCTCTGCAGCTTATACAACTCCGTATTAGTTGAAAAGGTTAGAAGGGTGAGATATTCTAAGGCCTTCCCAGGCACGTGTCCTCGGCCATTAAAGTTGGTATTTAATTATAACCATAGGAGACCTTCTAGCGACGACAACGCGTAGCTAGAGGTGTTTAACGCGGGTCCTCTACGAGAACCTATAGAATGGGGATGGGATATTATCTAGGCCTTTCTAGGTAAGGGAAAAGGGAGGTCTAAGTATAACGCGTTAACGCGTTGTTGTAGACAAAGTCCCTAGGGGTTGGGTAAGCTTAGTATAATGTGACGGGCTTATATAAATGCTTCTGAACCGAAGCTTGTAGATTGCTACTATATAAGAATACTAAGCTAAGGAGAAGAAGAAGAGGAAAGGAGGCTTTAGGGGGTAATATATACGGTACGGGCGGACTCCGGATATTACGCCAAGCCAGCTACAGGGGACCGTGCCCTAGCACCATTACACTTTTAGAGGAAGCTCTCTTTAAGTGGCACCAACGCCTATAGAACTCTCGTATTCCTATTTCTGGCGAGCTTATATATACTGCTACCGCTTAGTTATGGCAATAGATACCTGCATTAGCTAAGACAACAGAGCTAAAGTAGTCTATTAGCTGGTTGGAAGGCTCTAAATCTTGCAACAATATCCGTAAGAGAAAGTAGCATGGTAAGACTGCCTTAGTTAATATAGAGGGGCCGGAGGATTACATAATGGAGCTTTAAGCAATTATCGCACCTTATTTACTAAAAGATGTTTACAATATAGATAAGATAGGGCTATTTTGGAAGGCTATACTAGATACTATATTAGCTACTAAGGCTTAATTAGGAATAAAGAAGCAGAAGGCATAAATCTCTTTAGGCAATTATACAAATATAAATGGCTCTAATAAGCTTCCACTTCTTATAATTAGCTTAGCATAACAGCTATGTTGCTTTACGGCTAATAAAGTTAATATAACCTTATTAGATATTATCTAAAGGTATAATAAGAAGGCCTAGATAATAACAGTTATTATACTTAAATGGCTTACTTGGTTTAATAAAAGGATGTTTAGCAAGAAGGTGCTTCTCTTAATTAACAGCTTTAGCGCCTACAAAGTAGCTGCTTAAACGGTCTTTAAGAACAGCTCTCTTAAGAATACGCGCGTTAAGTTCCTTCCTCTAAATTACACCTCTATATACCAGCCTCTTAATTAAGGGATAATTGCAAACTTTAAGCTTCTCTATTAAAGATATTGGATGCGGTTTATCGTGGAGTATTTACTTAAAAACCAAGATCTAATTAAGTACATGCATGTCCTATAGGCAATTTAATAGATAATTGCAGCTTAGCAGAAAGTTACGCCATAGATAATTAAGAACTGCTTTATTAAATCTATATTATTTGGCTCTTATATAGGCCCATGGCCTCGCCCTTATGGTTATATAGATCCTCCTATTGTTAATAAGCTGCAGGTAATGACAGAAGAGCTATAAGCAGCAGGAAGAATCCGTGCTGCGATAAATATTTAGGATTTTATTAAGCTTCCGGGTAAGGAAGTAGAGGATTTAATAGAGGATCTTATTAAGTATATAGCAGAGCTCTACGCAGAGCCTAACCCCGATGCAGAGATGGATAAGGAAGTTGTTAAGCAACCTCAAATTAAGCTTAATGAGGCGCTTAACGCCTTATAAAAGCTTTGCCTTTATAAAGAATAGCAGGAAGATTGTAGTAGAGACATAATTACGACCCTATTAAAGCACGAGCGACAACTCTAAAATTAATAAAGTTAGAACACCAAATAGCAATCAATTATAACGTATTTTAGTGTAGCCAGTCGCTTAATTGCAACTTTATAGACGTAGATATATAATATCATTACCTAATTTTGATTTTGGGTGCATTTTACATATAAATACCAAATATAATAATACCCTTAGTATTACAATACAGTCGACTAAATAAGTCGTATCGTTATAAGGGGTTTTAACTGTAGTATTTCTTTAATTTCCTATTTATTGTTACTATTAACTTAAATTAACAGGGGCGGTTTATTCTTTTATCTAAGCAATAGTTTATTTATAGCTTTTTATAGCTTATTTAGTAAGAATTTAGGGTAGACCTTAATTAAATCTAGGAGCTTTATTTTATATAAGTTGCCTCTCTTTTTAAGAACCTTATATAGTCTTGCCATTTTATTTTCTAGTTCTTTATTATAACCTAGACCTTATCCCCTATAGCAAAGTTAGGCTTACGCCTATACTTATTTACCTACTATTTTATTAACCTTTAGGCCTTTTCTAGGTTTATATAGGCTACTTTTTAGGCTTCTTTTAAGTGTTTAGCGTAATGCCGTGCTTCCTTATAAGATAGTTTTTTATATATAGTTTATATCCCTTTTAGTCTTTTCTAGTTAAAGCTTATATAGGGTAAATACCCTATTTCTAGCTAGATAGGTGCAAATCCTATAGAGTTATGGGGTAGGGTAGCCTAGGTATTGTTTACTAGAGGTAGCAGTTCGGCCTAATTATCCTAAAAGTAGTTAGTAAAGGGTTAGAGTCTCTAGTCTAAATACTAGTTTATAATCTCTATCTAGCTATTTATTTAGGGGTAGTATGCCATAGAAAGCTTTAGCTTAATGCCTAGAATTTAGGTAAACTTATTCTAGAAAGCTAATATAAACTATAGCCTATAATTGGATATAATAGTATTTAGTAGTCTATAAATTTAGTAGATATAGTAAATATATAGTTAGGCCACCTCTTTTATATTAATATTCTTATAATAAGGAATTAAGAACAGGCGCTTACTAAAGCGGTTAACTATAACTATAGCTATATTATATCTGTTACGGTCTATAGATAGCTTATAGAAATCTATAGAGATATACTACTAGGGGCGCTCTAGTATTAGAAGTGGTTTTAATAGTCTTAGGGTCTTATCTTATAGAATTATAGACCTATAGCAGTTATTACAGTTTTGTATATAGCAATTAATATCTATAACTATTCTGGGCTAGTAGTAATGGTTGCCAATAATTTTATAAGTCTTATTTTTTCTAGGGTGGGCTATAGAGACCTAGGTATGCGCTTCTATAATAAGCTAAGTCTATAAGTTCTATTCCTCTATTACTGCTAGCTATTTATAGTACTTAAGAAGTCCGTTTTTAAGGGACTATAGGCTTATAGCGTCCTTTATCTTTTTATAGTACTTCTATAGAGAAGGGGCTATATAGTTTACCTACAGCAGTTTATTAATAAGATTAAGTTCTATGGAGTTAATAGGATATATCTTAGCGTCTAAAAGTCTGTATTTAGCTTTGCCTATATCTAAGAGTTAAAGTGCTCTAGTTATAATAATACCTGGGTCCGTAATAAGATTTTTATAGCTATTTAGTTATTTAGGTCCTGTCCACGTCTTATAAGGGCGTTTGTATAATTTATAGTGCCCAGCTAGTATATAATTAGGAAGTTGAACTGGGATAGAATATCCGCCTAGTATGCCTACTAGGCTGTAAGGGCCTTTATTATTATAAAATATTCTAAGGCCTTATAATTAAAGACTACCTAGATAGGCTTAGGGGTGCCTTTTAGCTATACACGCTAGTTCTAAAAGCTAGAGATAATAGCCAGCATTTCTTTATTGTAGATATGGTAGTTCAGCTTAGTATCTACTATAGTCTTTAAATAGTAAGTAATAGGGTACTATTCTTTGTCTATCTACTTTTAGGAGTAAAAGCTAGCTATAATACTATCTAAGGCATTAGTCTTTAGCATTAAGGGCTGTTTTAGATTAAAGTGGGTAAGTAAGGGAGTAGAGACTAGTCATTTCTTAAGCTTGTTAAAGGCCTGCCTATATATAGTATTAAAGTAAAAGGGCTAGTTCTTATAGGTAAGTAGGCTTGGAGGCTAGGTAATCCTACTATAGTTTTTAATAAAGTGTTATTAGAAGTTATAGAACCTAGGAATAACTATGCCCCCTTTACGGTCATTAGGAGTACCTATTAGTTAATTACAGCTGTCTTTTCTAGGTCTGCCTTAATTCTGTCTATACTAATAATAAACCCTAAGTACTTTATACGCTTAATACTAAATTCTAATTTCCTAATATTGGCTTAGAGGCTAGTCTTGCGAAGCCATTATAGGACTTTATAGACATGCTCCTTGTATTCTAACTTATTCTTAAAGTAGATTATAATATTATCTAAGTAGGCCATATAGAAGTCATTAAGGTAGTTAAAGAGTATATTATTTATATATCGCTAGTACGTAGCTAGTCCGTTAGTTAGTCCAAAAGGAAGTACTTTATATTTATATATTCCGTAACGGGTCTAAAATATAGTAAGATCTTCTAATTTAGGGTCTGTCCTAATCTGGTAAAAGGCCTAATAGATATTAAGCTTAGTGAAGATCTTAGCTCTACTTGTTTAGGTTAAAGTCTTATTAAGTAAGGGTAGTAGGTAGTAGTCTTTACGGGTTATATTATTAAGTTTATAGTAGTCTATGCAGAAATAAAGTCCTCTATTTAGCTTTTTAATAAAGAGAATAGGTAAGTTAAAAGGGCCTTAACTAGGCTTAATAAAGCCCTTATTTAGGTTATTAATAAGGTACTACTTTATAGCCTATAACTTAGCAGTAGACTACTAATAAAGGGGGCTAGAGCCAAGTGTTTTTTCCTTATTTGGCTTAATCTTAATCTTATAATTATACGGTTGGTAAAGCGGAAGCATATTAAATGCTGCCTTAGAGAATATATCCTTAAATTTCCAGTATTAATAAGGTAGTTTTTATTCTATCAGCTCCTTATCTATAAGCTTACTTTTCTATCTACTAAGCTTGCTTTCCTTTTCCTTAATTATTTAATTAATTTTATATAAGCTAGTGGTAAAGGTAATAGTATTAGGTTAGACTAAGTTCCAGTAGAATTCTATAGCGTTAATACAGTAGATATTAACTGGGGGAAGGTCTATAAGTTTCTTTACAGACTTTTATTAAGCTATATTTTGCAGTATAAGGTTTATAATCTTCCTTAGCTTATATTCCATTTTCTATAAGTTGTCCTTCTAGTCTATATATTTAGTATAGCATCTAATACTCCTTGCTATTCTTTATAGCTATATAGGGCCTAAGTTCCCTATAGGGAGCTTTACTAGCTTTTTACTAACTTTTTTAATCTTTAGTATAGGTAGTATAATATAGGTAGTCTAGGGGCGGCGTAGTATATAGATCTATTATAGGTTAAGCTATATATCCTTTTTAAAAGCCTAGTCCCTATATATAGCGTTGGCCTAATAAATAGTGTTTATTTATAGCCAAATAAGGTTCTCTATTATAATACTAATTTCTTCTATAAAGGAAGGTATTAGGGGCATGGTTTCGGGCTAAATAAGCCGTCTATTCTATATATTAAGCTATAAGCCTAAATAGGCTAGCTATTTTCTTCCTAAGATTATATTATAGCTTTTAAGGTCCGTAATAAGAAAGGGGACATTATACTACCTTTATCTATTAACACGAAGATAAATCTATAAGATAGTTATAATAGGTAGTCTGTAACGGGACTAGCCTAGTTACAGTAGGAACATCTCGGTGAAACACTCGATATACGAATTCCAACGCTTTGACCAAATTCTGCCAGATCAATCGAGTTCTACCGAAGTCCGTCGAAGACCGCATGCGCATGCATCGACCACCAAGACCCCTGACTATTTAATTATAGGATTCCCTTGTTATTCCTTTCTCTTCTTTACGCAACGTCTTGTTCCTAGCAAGAGCTATATACCCTTAGATTTAGATAGAATTTATACTATTCCTCCAAATCTTCCCCAAAGTCTCTTCACGCCCTTATATTATATTACGTTAATACCACTACCCTTAAAATAGCAAATGAACTCGAATCCGCCACGTTAACTATTATGGCCCTAGTTAGGGAACAAATAACTATAATATAATAGTCCTTTACAGATACCTCAGCCTAGCAACAAGCTATACTAAAAGCCTAGCATCAGCAATTAATTGAAGCAATACGCAAAGAACTCTATAACGCCAAAGTACTCGCGTTAAAGACCCTAACAGTAACACCCGCAAACAAAATTAAGATAACTATATGCAAACCCAGCCTGTTAAATATAAACCCTAAACTAGTAACGGTAGCTTAACCCATATCTATAACAAACCCAGTACTAGCCGCAAAATCAGAAAAGCTTCCTAACCCTCCAATATTTAATAAAAATTAAAACAATCTATATCCCTTTATAACCAAGCTCCATCTTAAACTTTTAATAAACCACAACTAATACCCTACTAAAGCTAGCAAAGTTAGCTATAGAATGTCTTATTTAAGCAAAGATGCTACACAAACCATAGACCCATTCTTCCATAATAGCACCTTTATTAATTTTAAAATCTTTATCTCTCTGCTAGAATAAATATATAATAACGCCAGCCATAAATACACCACTATTACTAAACTTAAAAACCTATAATAACGGAACCAAGACTTTATAAGCTTCTTTTTGGAATTTTTAGGCCTTATTAGCGAACTAGATTGGAATAAAACCGCTAGAGTTGCTGCTCTTTAATAAGCTATTTCAGATAAAATTAGAGCATAGTTAGTAGGTAGGGAACTGCTAAAGGACCTACCCAAATTTACTACAATATGTTAACGAATTAATAAGGACCTTTAATATAACAGACTTATTCTCTAAAGCTAACTATACCTCATATTTAAAGCTCTATAAAACCAACATATACTCCAAAGCGCAACCCTTCTCTAAAACCTACGCACGACCCTATAGACCTTAACGCCACTTATACACCCTTAGGAACTAATAAACAAAGAACTTAAGCTATAAATAGAGAATGCTTCAGATATAGTAAAAAAGGACATATCTAAAGGAATTGCCAAACTTACCCTTTTAAAAAAGTCTGCTATAGCTCCTCCCGGTCTTTAAATCATACCCACTCCTTAAATCGCACTCATTCTTTAAGCCATACTTATTCCTTAACTTATACTTATTCTATAAATTATACCCAGTTGTCACAAAGCATCTTACCTTTAGTTAACTTGGAAAACGAATTATCCTAGGGCCAAGTCGCGCCTTAGGATAAGAAGTGGAAGAGCATAAGTGCCTAGGCTCTTTCAGCGCTAATACATAATATAACCCCTTTAATATACTTAGCAAAATTCAAACACTTAGAAAATAGAAGAAGGCATAAATACTAATAAACAGCAGAGCTACCAGTATAGGCTTTATTAATATAAACTATACGAAAACTTAACGCCTAAATTTAAAGAAACTTAATAAGCCCTAAGGCTTATAAGGCTTTAATGGCAAGCCCTTAATACATAGCAAACTAACACACTACGCTTTTATAAAGATGTAAATAGGCAAACACCTTAAATACATTTCCTTATTTGTAACATCCCTAAAGCATTATAAGGTAATACTTGGATATGGATAGCTAAAACAACATAACCCTTTAATTAGCTGGGTTAAAGAAATACTAAAGTTCCGCACAACATACTGCCGAAGTTATTGCTTAAAATACCACCTGCCCTATAAACATATATAAGATTATTTAAATTTAATATAATACAAACTACCCCTGCTACGGACCCTAATCCAAAACAATAAGGCTATAACTGCTAATTGTAGTAAAGAATGTAAAGATGTTACGCCGAAACCTTTTAAAATTTATATAATATAAGCCGCACCTTTTATTTTGTTAGCACGAAAATAAGACCATAAAATCTTTACTGTAACTATAGAAGACATTAAGAAAGCACTAGAACTAAAGCAATATATTAACCCTTAACCTCTTATGCCTAAAGAGTACCATAATCTAATTAATAAGTTTAAGAAAAGATTTGCAAACCAACTACCCCCATATTAGGATGCATACGATTTTAAGATAGAACTTAAACCTAGTATAACACCAAAGTTCGGTCCGCTATACGGTATATTACAAGAAGAACTACTTATAATATAATAGTACCTTAATAAGTATCTAGAAAAAGGATTTATTCGCCCTAGTTAATCTCCATTTGCCTTACCTATACTATTTATTAAAAAGCTAGGAGGAGGCTTAAGATTCTATATTAACTATTAAGCTCTAAATGCAATTACAATTCAAAACCAATATCCTATTCCCTTAATTTAAGAAACGCTCAACCGCTTATTAAAGGCATGGTACTTTATAAAGCTTAATATAGTTACTGCCTTTAACCAAATCCGTATCTATAAAGGAGATGAAAAGTATATAGCTTTTTATACATAATAGGGACTCTTTAAATACCTAGTAATGCTATTTAGTACAAAGAATAGTCCTAATACATTTTAGTAATATATTAATAATACGCTTTAAGAATTCCTTAATGTATTTATTACCACGTATATTAACAATATCTTAATCTACTTATCTTTACTTTCTAAATACTAGAAGCACATCTAAATAGTCCTTAAATACCTATAAGACGCGGGTTTACAATACAATATTAAGAAATACAAGTTCCACGTATCCAAAGTTACGTACTTAGGCCTAATTATATCCCGCAACAGAATTAAAATGGACCCTAAGAAGGTCGCTGCAATTATAAACTAGGAAAGCCCTAGTAACGTATAAGATATTTAAGGATTTCTAGGATTTACAAATTTCTATTATTAATTTATTAATTAGTTCTTAAAAATTGCCCAACTATTAGTAAACCTAATAAGGAAGAATATAAAATTTAAATAGACTGCTAGATATAAATAAGCTTTTAACAACTTAAAATAACATTTTATAACTGCTCTAATTCTTACCCACTTTAACCCTAACCTTAAATATGTTATTAAAACAGACTCATCTAATTATGCCCTAGGGGGAGTATTATCGCAATATAATAAGAACGGGAAGCTGCGCCTAGTAGCCTTTCTCTCCTAAAAGCTCGCCCCTACTAAATTAAACTACGAGATATATAATAAGGAACTACTTATAATTATTAGATGCTTTAAATAATAGCGCCTAGAACTTAAAGGATTGTTATTTCTAATACGCGTATTAATAGACCATAAAAACCTGTAGTACTTTATAACTATAAAGCAGTTAATATAGCACCAAATTTATTAAGCTAAATACCTCTTATAATTTAACTTTAAGATTATATACCAACTAGGCAAACTCAATTAAAAGCCTAATATATTAATATAATAATTACAAGACTTACCTATAAATACCTTAGATAAATAAATTACAAATTAATTACGGATCTTATTGCCCCCTAAACATTTTAAGAAACTATATCCTATATTCCTAGATACAGAACTTAACAAAAACAAATTAGAAATTAATAAATAGGGAATAGAAATTAACAAGCTAATAGAATACAAATATAAGAGCGATATATGGATAGCGGATATAATAAAAGCAATTTAAATAGGAAAATGACAGCATAAAGATATCACACTCGCTAAATACGAAATTTGTAATAATCGACTATACTATTAACAAAAGATGGTAGTTCCGAATTCCAAACCCTTACAATTTAAGATACTCAAATTCGTACACGATTCCCCTATAGCAGGACATCCTAGCCGTATAAAGACTTATAAGATTATTTAATAAGTATACTACTGGCCTATAATGCACGACTATATACAAAAATACGTTTAAGCATGTAGAATATGCGTGTGTGGGAAGACCTCTTATATAAAAAAACAAGGAGTACTTTAACTATTACCAATTCCAATATAAAGATAGCAAGATATCTCAATTAACTTTATAGTTAACTTGCCTAGCAGTAATAGGTTTATAAATATTATAGTAGTTATTAACCGTCTTATAAAAATGCAACTGTCGGGAATAAGGCAAGCGGTCGTTACGTGACGCCGCGACACTAGCGTGGCGAGGAGTCTTAGGCTCCTCGCCCTCCCTTATTCCAATTAACAAGCTTTATTAACCAATATCACTGTAACCCTACTCAAGTAGTCGTTATTGGTAAGTCACCCTGTGTGACCAACACTAATCAGTGGTTGAATACACAGTCAACCACAGAACAGCAAGGTTCTCAACAGAAGAGACAGTCTCGTACAGGGGTGCCATATACGCTCATATGGAATGGATCCCGGCGATACTGTGCTACCTTAAACTTGCGGAAAACTAGTAATAGAAGTGTTACTAAGTACTAGGAGATACCAAGTTGCGTCTATTACGCAGAACAACCACGTTTACGAAGATTTGGTCGAGTACTTTAGGTTAGAAGTGTCACTAAACCTAAGGTCCCAAGTCAACATCCAAAACGCGTCGACTACATCTCAAATTGCCTACCTTTTAACAGCAAACCTACGAGATCCTACAAAACCGAAAATCCTACCTACCTTCGACGTACAACACCCCGTCAATTCTATACCTACCATGGCGTTAACCTACCCAAAGAAGTATAAGGAAGACATTAACCCAAAGATATAGAACAAAGCCATAATTGACCTTGCAAACGCTAATAAACAAGACTTAAATGGATTTTTATTACACCGTATGGCATATTACAAGGATAGTAAATACAACGATACCGCGCTATAGGAATGTATAAAGGAGGACTTTATTAGATGGACAAAGAAAACATAGGCCCCCGTGAACAAGGATATCATACGGGACTTCCGTAACTTCCTTCAGGAAAATAGAGTATTTGTCCCTAAGGACGGGGGTACTATTAGAGACAACATTTAGGAGCAGGTTATTGACGTAAAAGAAGAACACAAATGGACTCTATAAGAGATTAAGCACCAACTACGCACTATAAGGAAGCTCAACTTATACACCTCTAGAGACAAACCTACCTCCACCTTTAACTCCTCTGTATCCAATTTAACCTGTAACCTCGACGTTGGATACTACACCCTAATAAGAGCAGGCACAGAATCCTATTGCTTTGTAATTTAATGACCTTTGGACTCTACCAACTAGACCTACGTCCCTACTGCAGCCTGTAATGCAACCCCTACCTCCTCCATCTCAATCTTAAATCGGAGGCAGTTCAAAATTGCTTATAGAGCTTGCAAAGCTCTATTCGGATTAGGAGAAGAAGTTTAGAGGGGAATTATATAATGTTCTCAATTCAAAACTACGTATCTTCTATAACTATTACTAGAAGGTAGGAATAGAGTCTAATTAATACCACAATGCCTATTCCGTTATGCTTAAGGGTCGAGCTAGTACCTTCTATTATAATCGTTTGGCAGGAAAAGGATATAATTTTAACCGCATAATATATAAGTCAAGATGCCACTTTAAAACAGAAGAGAACAAGCAGCAGTATATGTTAGAATAGAGAGAGACTACCTTCCTAAGGATTATTGCTACAAACCTAGGTGTCCCTCGGCTTGATTATCTTCAAAAGCTCTTTAATCAACTTTAGATAATTTAGCGTGGTTTATCTAAATTATATTAAGAGGATTTCAGCCTATGCGATTAAGTTATTAGCACATGCTAAGGTGTTAAAGAATATAATCTTGCTCTCTTTAATCCTACAAATACTTATAAAGGAGTGTGTGCTTAATTAAGATCCTCTATTAGCACCACTCTGCGCTCTTAAGAAGTATAGCAATTTAACGCCTAACCCTAACCTACTTTGATTGACCCGACCGACCAATATAATCATAACTGGACTGATCAAACATATGGTGGCCGGGGTAGGGGATACGGTAGAGGGTATAATCAATATTAACTATAAAGCAACCGTGGAGGTCCTTGTGGAGGTTTATCTCAAAATAATTAACAGAAGAAATGCTATGTTTGTAAGAAGCCAAATTACTAGTTAACTAGGCACCCTCTTAACAGACAAAAGGAGGTATATAATAAGTTTCGCCAGAGCGCACAAAACGTCGGAAATTATAAGGTTACTATAGCCTACTTCCAAAGCTTCCTGGTTTAATATAAAGGCGAAGAAGATCTTAAGGGTAAGGTTAACGAGGCCGAACAGCTTCTTATAGATATGGAAATTAAGGACTACTCTCCCAACCAATACTTTACTAAGTATGGTGAGGTAGATAGCACATAAACTATTACTATTTTTAATAACCAATCTACGCTCCATGCTATTATAAAGTTAGATATTTTTAATAAGCCAAAGGAGAGTTTCACATTCTCCTTTAACAATAGATACTTGGCGAACGTCTTCTATAGTATCATGCTAGATACTAGAGCCGTAGGAGTATCTATAGTAGGAGAACCTCAAGTTCGAGCTCTTTAGTAGCTTAATAGCTCTATTTAGATTGACTATTTAACGGTAGGCCAACACACGATTCGTTTTAGTAAGGGTACTATAATCTCTCTTAGCACAATTAGGGTCTGAACCCCCTTAGGGTATATTACTTTCTATATTATTCCCACAAATACCCCATTTCTATTTTGCATTGGAGATATGGATAAATTAGGCGTTAAGCTTAATAACCTCAAGAATATACTCGTTTAGGAAGATAATCGGGTGCCTATTATACGCAAGTAGGGTCACCCCTAGTTGCTCCTTTATTAACTAGAAAAGAGTGTTGCTTAGAGCCATTTAACTAAGTTAGAGTTACGTTAACTATACTATCGTTTTAGCCACCTATCTGTTTACCAATTGCTTAGGGTTCTTCAGCGAGTAGGCTATAAAGTTAAGGTTAAGGCAATTAAGCATCTTATAAAGTACTACTATTACTGCCAAATAAACCAGAAGTCCCCTAGCCGATTCAAGTTCACCCTTAAAGATAACTACAACTTTAACTTCTGTATTATTATTGACGTTATATATCTTAGCGGTAAGCTAGTACTCCAAGTTATTGACTTCTTAACCTCCTTCCAAGCCGCACGCTTCTTAAAGGATATATTAGCTAGAAACGTATAGGATACCCTTTAATTGTGCTAGATTAATGTCTACCTAGGACCCCCTAATTAAATCGTCCACAATATAGGAAAGAACTTTTTATCTATAAAGTTTTAACAACAGACAAAGGCAATAGCAATTAAGGTTAAGGAAGTCCCTATTAAGGTACATAATAGTGTTAGAAAAGTAGAACGATATCATACGCCATTATGCCGCGTATATAAGATTATCTCTTCGGAACTAGAGGACGCTAATAAAAAACTTACCTTATAAATAGCTGTTAAAGCTATTAACAATTCCGCTGGCCTAGATAGACTCGTACCTACACTACTAGTCTTTAGCGCCTACCCTCAAATAACTAACGATTCTCCACCATCTCCCTCCGTTGTGCAACGAGCTAAGGCTATTTATAAGGCAATGAAGAAGGTCCGACGTCTCTACGCCACACGTTAGGTCAATGACGTACTAGGAATAAGAAATGGCCTAAATACCTTAACTACGCTCGATCTGCCACTCCAGTCTAAGGTACGCGTATGGCATAAAAAGGGAGGGTGGTTAGGCCTATATCAACTTATTATAATTAATGGTTAAACTTGTACTATTTAGATGCTTTACAGACCTACTTAATTCTGTTTAACTGTTATTAAGCCTTACTACAAAGATAACAGTTTTGAACCTTTACAGAATGCCATAAAAGATGCCCTAAAGGAGAGCCATAATTAATAAGCTCCAGAAGGCGACCACAATTCTAATATAATTGTAGCAGATACGCCGCAACTATAACGCGGTAGAGGTCGCCTAAAAGGATTACGAAATCGCCAACATCTTATTAATTTTAAAGAGCAATTCGTTGCCGCCATTAAGAGTAGAGTTGAGTTGTTAATGGCCTTTATAACAGCTAAAAAGAAGGCGGACTTCAAGCTCGCAAAACAACTCTAAAAGGAAGGCCGTATTATAACTCTAGGAGCCCCTTTCTAAGTATCTAACAAGCAGGAGATCGACGGTCTTATTATAAGAGGAGTCTTTAAATTTAAGAAATATAACCCTACTAAGTTTGATGGAGTTCGCATCTTTAAGTTAAAAATGGTTAATAAGATTAAAGGCAAAGCCACTAACACCCTATTTAAGAAGTCGAGACTGGTTATTTAAGGTTATAACGATAACGGCAAGGAAGTAATTCTTATATAATCCCCTATAATTCAACAAGCTAGTTAGCGAGTTATTATTGCGCTAGCTCCCTCCCTAATAAAGAATAAAATAGCGGTTTATTTAAGAGATATCACTTAGGCCTATACCCAATCAGAGACGCGCCTTTAGCGCTTAATACTAGCATACCTTCTAGAGCAAATTCGCTACTAATATCCTAAAGATACGATTATGGTTATACTTAAGCCATTATATGGAATCGCAGAGGCAGGAACTTATTAGTAGGCTACTTATAGCAAGCACTATAAAGAGAAGCTCTTAATAACTACTTCTATATTTAATCCCTACTTCCTTATCACAACTACGGGAACTCTATTTGGAATCGTCGGTATGTAAACTAATAATATAATTATTTTAGGAGACGACCAATTCTTAGCTCTTAAAGAAGATAAGCTAGTAAAGGCAAATCTTATAGCAAAGCCAAAGGAAAAGCTTAATTTAACAACACTATTACTTTTTAATAGATGCATCCTCTCCCTAAACGAGGATTCTATTGCTTTATGCCAGAAGGGTCAAGGCAAGAAGATCAACGTTATTAATATCAACTCTCTAAAATAAGGATACGTGGAGTAATACGCTCGCGGAGCTTATATTGCTTCTATCTGTTAACCTAAGGCTTTATTTAATCTCTCTATTGCCGCCTAATACCAGGAACCAACTAAGGATGACGTTCTTGCCCTAAATAAGCGTCTTTCCTAGCAAATAAACCATCTTAATTGGGGACTACTTTACGTGCCTATTAATCTTCCCACCGCTAAGCTCTTTATATTTGTTAATAGATTATTTATAAATAACAAAGATTTTAGCTCCCAGCTAGAATATAAGATTATTATCGCGAATAAATCTACTAAAGAGAATAACTTTACAATCCACGGCAATCTTATCCATTAGAGCTTAACCAAGAGTAAGTACGTTACTTAGAGCGTTCTAGCGTCAGAGATATATAGAATGGTTGGCGGAGTTAATATGGCAATTGCAATTGGAACTATCCTAAAGATAATTATAGATTAACTCAAACTTCCCGTTATCCCTACAATTATATACACCGACTTATATTCCCTCTACAAGTGTTTAGTTAAGCTTAGTACCACAAAGGAGAAGCGCCTTATAATCAATATTATAGCACTTTGGCAATTCTATAAGCGTTAAAAACTCTTTAAGATTTAATAGATTAATGGCCAAGATAACCCAGCAGATGCGATAACAAAGGCAAACCCAAATAAGGCACTAGAGACGTTTGTTAACACAAATACTCTATATATATAAGTTAAAGGTTAGGTTAAAAGGGAGTCCCCAGAAACTTCTTAGTTATATAAGGTCTTAAGATGTCTAGGAACTTTAACCGGCGGTTAAAGTTATCTAATTAGTCAGATTCTCTTATTAAGACCTTTTTAGAGGGGGGAGTATAACATTCTATAGACCCTGACTTAACCTAGCCAATCAGGATTTTCCATCCCCGAGATGGAAAATCGCTATTAGCTCGCTTCCAACTAGCGCCTTGGCGGCCCTAATACGATATCCACACACGACTTTAAGCAAGAAAGCACCACGTGCTAAAAGGCAAATTTTAGAACAGCGAGACTTATATTGCGATAGCAATAGTAAGTAAGGAGGATTGATATTTGTTATGCTAGTCAAGCAGTATTTGTATATAGATGGCAACTATAAAAGAAGAGTTGCCAGTGTCGGGAATAAGGCAAGCGGTCGTTACGTGATGCCGCGACACTAGCGTGGCGAGGAGTTTTAGGCTCTTTACCCTCCCTCATTCCAATTAACAAGCTTTATTAACCAACATCACTATAACCCTACTCAAGTAGTTGTTATTGGTGAGTCACCCTGTGTGACCAACAGCAACACATAATTTCTATAGACTTAATTAATGTAATATTAGTTGCTAAATATTTTATTAAATACGTCTTTAAGCTACACAAACTTCCTAATTTAATAATATCCAACTAAGGAACCCAGTTTATTTTAGACTTCTGGCAAGCCCTATACAAACAATTAGATATTTAAACATAACTCTTAACTACATTTTATCCAAAAATAGACGGCCAAACTAAAATTATAAACGCGATTATGGAACAATACCTATAAATATACTGCTCCTACCTATAAGATAACTAGGAAAAGTGGCTACCCTTATTTAAGTTTACTATAAATAATATAATAAACAAATTAACAGGCGTAACGCCGTTCTATACAACCTATAGATAAGATCCCTAACTTAGATTTAAACCACAACCCAAAATTAATATAATAGGACCTATAATTAAATAAATCCAGTTAATTAACGCGTATAACTTTACTAATTAAATAAAGTAGTTAACGGAACTATTACAAAGTAAATTAGTATACGCTTAAATAGTATAAAAATAGCACGCAAATAAAGGATAAGCTCCCGCATGGGACTTTAAGGAAGATAATATGGTTTACCTAAATATATAAAACCTAAAGACTTAACGGCCCTTAAAGAAACTTAACTAGAAGTTTGCAGGCCTATACTAAATTAAGAAGAAATTAAGCCTATATACTTATAAGCTTAAACTACTAACTAAGATAAAAATACATCCAACGTTTTATATAAGCTTGCTGTAACCTTTAAAAGGTAAACCTATAACTTATAAAGTGCCGCCGCTACCTCCTATAATTGTTAACAATAGTAATAGCTCTTACTTTATTAACTTAATTAACAATATGCAACAGAAAATATAATCCAAATAATTTAAACTTCTTATTAAGTGGGAAAGATATAAAATATAAACCTAAAAGCTCTATAAGCAAGTTAAGACCAATATGCCTTCCCTAGTAAAAGAATTCTATAAAGACCATCCTTTGCGGCCTGCTCTAGCTAGATGGACACAATATAAAGGCAAACAACTACCACCTAACATAAATATACAAAACACAACAGTAGAAAGCTCAAACTTAAAAAGAACTTAAAAAATATTATAATATTTATAACACAATTACATAATACGCAAGATGTTAAGGAACTTCAACCGCTGGTTAAAGTTGTCTAATTAATTAGATTTGCCTTACTAAGACCCACTGCAAAGATGTTAGTTCTGCTTACCGCCTTAACTAAGCCAATAGCAATTTTCTATCCCAGGGATAGAAAATCTTAATTGGTCCACTTAACAATAGAACTAGTAAAACTCTATACCGTCACTAACGCAACTATATAAACATAACAAACAATAAGTCTTAACTAAATTAAATTATTTTAAACCTTTGGCCAAAGGGGGGGTACTGTAATAGGACTAGCCTAGTTACAGTAGGAACATCTCGGTAAAACACTCAATATACAAATTCCGACGCTTTAACTAAATCCTGTCGAATTCTGCTAGCTTGATTAACTTCTGCCAAGTTCTACCAGATCAATCAAATTCTACCAAAGTCCGTCAAAGACCGCGTGCACACGTGCGCACGCATCGACCACCAAGACCCCTGACTATTTAATTATAGGATTCCCTTGTTATTCCTTTCTCTTCTTTACGCAACGTCTTGTTCCTAGCAAGAGCTATATACCCTTAGATTTAGATAGAATTTATACTATTTCTTTAAATCTTCCCTAAAGTCTCTTCGCGCCCTTACATAGTCCTACCTATCCGTTATACCTATAAATAGAAATCAGCTTAGGCAGTTCTTCTAAAGGTATATTTAAAAAGTTAGCCAGTTTTATAGCATACTTTACATTAATTAAGGTAAAGGTATTTACTCCTAAGTTAGCTAAAGCAAAGGTTAAAACTTAATATCTATTACGGAATAAAGTATAAGGGATAGTGCAGCTTCTTCTACTAACTAGCTAACCTAGATTAATATATAATATATTAATCCCTTTTAACCCTAAAGAGGAGTCTTCCTCTAAGGTTCCTCTTTTTCTAACTCCGCGCTATCCTCCTATATTAGCAGAACTTTATCCATTTTTGCCTTTATTAGGCAGTCCTTAGTAAAGTAGTCCTTTTAGCTATATATAAAGCAAGCTTCTTAATTGCTAAGGGCCTATCTATAGGGGTTGCTATATATAGGCCAAGTATATACTAGACCCGCAGTAGGGCTAGCTATATAGCTAGCTGCTAAATTAACGGCGGGCTATATAGCTAGTGCTATAGGGATTACTAATTATACTAGGGCACTATAGGCCGTTCTTATAGCGCTTATATTCTGGTTTAAAGAGTTTCTAGCTTTATACCGCTTAGTATATACCTTAATTTAATAGAGGCCTTAATTAATAGCTAAGCACTAGTCCATTAGTTCCTTTAGCGTCTATATAGTAGTAAAGACTAGCAGTACAGCTCGATATAGGTTTAAGGTAAGCTTATTAAACAGGTCTAGTAGTAGATCTTTATAGGGAATTTAGGCTTAGCTAGCTAGGTATAGAAAGCAGGTCTAAAAGGCTAAAAAGGTCTCTATTATTTTTATATTAAGGGCTTTATAATTAAGGCGGGCGTTTTATATTTTAAAGGGGTCCTTATAAATGGAAGATAGGTAGTTAATTATTTCTTCTTTAGAGAGGAAGGGGTCTGCTAAGTCTTAGGCGTATTATAGACGTAAATGCGTCTATGCGTCCCTCCTAGTATGGCCAAAGGCATAGGCCATCTTAGCTTAAGTAGTAGGGAAGTAATCTATATTAACTTTAAGCTTATTTTATAGTTAAAGCTTCCAATTATTAAATATAGGATTAGTTCCATCTATAAGCAATAGGGGGTCTATAACCTTTGCGGACCGGAATAATACTAATACTATATATTATGCTAGGGCCTTAAGGACTATAGCAAGTCTCTAGGTATCTAATAACTCCTTATTAGGTATAGAGGTGTCTCTAGTTTTAAGCAGCTTTTAAAGCTATTTAATTTTGGTATTAGCTACTGTAAGCTCTTCTTAAGGGGTCAAGACGGCGACTGTTTCACTATTAGAGGTATTTACAGGTCTTATAGTGGCTTTACCAGCTACTATATTTCTTAGCATAATAATAGGGGTATTAGGTAATTTCTAGTATTTGTTTATTTTTCTAGGGATTCTAGTCCATGCGTGTCCTATTCTTAGGTTTCGCGTTCTATTTATATTCCTTTAGTTCTTAGGGTTCTGTCCTATCCTTATAGTCCTAGTAATATCCTTAGGGTCCTATTTTATATCCTTATCCTATTTATAGTCTTATAGATATATTTAAGTTCCTTTTTAGGAAGAAAGAGTAGTATAAGCTTTAGATAATATTAGCAACTTAGTTAATTAAGGCATAAGTATAGCAAGAGGGTCGCGCAAGCCTGTATAATTGGATTATCTATAAATAAGGATCCAAAGCTAGAGAAAGAAAAGGAGAAGAATAGTAGTGCCGCTTAAGGTTTTATGTGGCCCTTAAGTTATATAACTGCAACTATCTAAAACTGTCTATAACTGTCTGCGACTATCTACGACTATCTACAATTGTCTGCAATTGTCCACTACAATCTACTGTTTTCTATTAGCGCTATAACAATATCTATTACTACTGCTATAAGTTACTATTTATTACCTTTTTAAAGCTAAGAACTTATTTACTATCTTATATCCCTTAACCCGCTAAGGTATAATGCCAAGCTATACTGTACACTAATACTAAGAATAAGATTTAGTTCTGGCACTAATAAAATCTTATTTAATACAAACGAATAAAATATTAGTATTGCCAATATTGCTAATATTTGGATAATATTATAATATTACTTAACATACTAAAATTTTATATTATACCTAAAGGTTATCTTCTATCTATATAATCTTATATTATATATCTTCTAAAACTTAAATTATCTCTTATTTTTAATACTATTAGTAGGAGGGGGTATAAGGGGGGTATAGGGGGGAAGGGGGAGTAAAAGAGGTAGGCAGCTAAGGTTTTAGGCCTTTTTTAAGAGCATTTAGCGGGTCTAGGGGCATAGACCGCCTGAAATCTTATTTCTTAGGCAATAGAGCCCCTATACGGTCGCCAAAGTTATAGGGGCTCTATTGCCTAAGCAACGAGATTTTAGGTAGTTTATGCCCCTAAACTCGCTAAAGGCCCTATAAAGAGGCCTAAAACCTCGGCAACTTATATATAGGGTACGTGCGCTTATAGCCAGATACCTCCTTTTTCTTAAGGATTAATCTATTCTTATAGTATACTCTATTATTCTATTAATTAAACTCCCTCTATATCTTACCTTATAAAAAAGCTTTTTTATAAAGTAGTAAGGCTCTTTTATAATATAAGGCTGCGTAAAGCTAGTTATTTTTATTTTTTACCCAATATTGGCAATATTATATTGCCGATATATTTCCGATAACCGATATTTTATCGGTTCGTATTGGTTCGTATCGGTGCCAGGTCTAAACAAGATGGGTGTTCTGTGTGTAGGTTTCCGTTCTGCACGACAGGGCCCTGTTGGGAGGAACACCTGGCAAAGCTCAACTCTAAGGACTAGCCTACAAATATATATATATACATAGAAATCACGGATTTGAATAACCTCACGTCGTTGCATTTCTTATCACAGTGGCCAAGAATCAGGTCAAACGAGAGCCTCTAATTGGCTAATCCTTATCGATAACGTCTTAGCCACCCAGACGAGACAGCCGCTGTCCAGCCTTGCGGTCGATACCCCCGATACCTAGGCATCCGTAAACACCCATATTGACTCATACAGCTGCTGCCTAAAGCCACATCCATAACATCCACATAACCACAGAAGGCTGTGATCGTACGTTCAACACTAAGCTAAAAAGTGACATTTCCCCCCACCTTGTCAATATGCCCAACTACTTTCCTTGTTCGATCTACAGATCTCCCTGCTCCTAACAGCAATGGTGAAGGCATACAGATATTCTCCTCTGAAGTTTAGAGAGATTAGGCTGTTGTCAGTCCTGCCTAAAGACAACGCTTCAGATGGGACACTCAGATGTCGGATGATTCACATCTCCTTGGACGACCCAGAGAAACCAGAATTTGCAGCGCTATCCTACACGTGGGGTGATCCTAGCCGCATAATCTCAATTTTAGTCAACAACAAGAGGTTTCAACTCATCGAAAGCGCTCACCAGCCGCTGTCAGGCGCCATCACCGGGGTCCATCTCTGGATCGATGTATTGTGCATCAATCAGAATGATAATGAAGAGAAATCTCAGCAGGTTCCACTAATGGCTGACATATACTCCTTTGCCAACGCTACAGACATTTGGCTGGGCCCAGAATCAGACGACAGTGCGCTTGCCATAGAATTTCTCCTGGAGCTGAAAGAAATATTGCCCTCAATCTCTGAAACAAGACATCCCAACTCTCTTCCACTCGAAATAGAGGTTGAGCGCAAGACAGCCGAAACGGGCGGCAGGAAATGGGCAGCAGTTAACAAGCTTCTGAATCGACCATGGTTCAGTAGAGTCTGGGTCCTTCAAGAGGTTGTATTGGCTTCTGGCTTTGTTCAATTTGTCTGCGGCGACCACGGGATATCCTGGCGCGACTTTATGGATGTCATGAAAAACCTTCACCGCCTCAATTCGACCAGTTTAATATGTAGCGTACCGCCGGGCGAAATCGACGCAATGACGATCGCTACTTTTCCTAGGGGATGGACCCAGATGCTTCTAATAATGGCGCTAGCCGATAAAAGGTCAAACATGACCCTCAGTCTTGAAGAATCAATACAACTTGCTCAGACCTGTCAAGCTACGGATCCTCGAGATAAACTATACGGACTCTACGGACTGGCCAATGTTACCGACTCCGAGATAGCTGCTGATTACAGCAAATCAGTGGGATACATCTATTTGCAAGTAACTAGCTATATAATGACGACAAACGAGTCTTTGCGGCTGCTATCTGATGCTGGAATTGCTTGGGAGGATAGAATTTCATCACTTCCCACCTGGATTCCAAACTATAACATCTTTCGGCGACCTAGTGTTAGGCTCGGATCCCCTGCACCAAATGGATATAAAGCTAGCGGCAACTCCAGCCCGGATTTCCATTGGGATTCGTTGTCCAATGATCTTATAGTGCGTGGAATACTCACTGACACGGTCAACAAGTTGAGCTCGTGCTGTCCACATCATGAAAAAAGGCCAAGATTTTTCTTTCGAGATTACCTTTGTGAGATCCTAGAACTGCTCGAAGAGTCTAAGTTGAATCCGAATGACCCAATCGTAAGAGAATGTCTTTGGAGGACTTTACTCAGAGATAGAGATGGCGAAGGAAGGATACTTTCAGCCGAATATGGAGAGTGGTTCGATTCTTTCGTTCGTTACTATACGGAGCTTGAAACGTTTGCTGAGGGTTTCCCATGGGATGAACTGAATACCACCGATCCAGTCATGGCCGAGAAAATTAAAATCTCCTTGCAACAGTTTCGTTATAAGGATGGAACGCACGAATCTCTTACAAACCGGCGATTCTGCATTACTCATGGTGGGCGTATGGGACTCGTTCCTGACAAGACCATAGTTGGTGATACCGTTAGCGTATTGCTAGGCACTGAAGTACCTTTTATCCTAAGAAAAACTTCATCTACCAGGGGCGAACGCCGGAGATTCCTTCTAGTAGGCGAATCATATATCCACGGCTTGATGAATGGCGAAGCGTTGGAGTTGGGTCGGGATCACAGAATTACGATTCAGTAATTCATTTTTCTCCCCTGGAAGTGTTAGAAATTGACAATGTTCGTCTTGGGTCATGTTCATGAATGTATACATCTTCCACACAGCTTGAATAAGCGCACGAGGTTCAGAAAAGGCAGTATCGTGGATCGAGGATATAGAGGAGAAAGGAAGGAGCGTCGAGAGAGGAAAAGGTAGCTCTAGGATTGTCATTCACCCTTGACCTCATCTTGCAGCCAGTTCCGTCTTCGTTCAGTGTTCCCTTAGTACCTGCAATGATCCTTTAGCGACTGTTCTTTCACCCTACTTATAAACCCTCGCAGTCCTCTGAAGTGACAAACCCTGACAATCAGGTAATCGGTTATTACCTGTGACCATCCACTTTCTCTTCCGATTCGAAGATATCTTTTGTAGTGGCTTGGCCATAACTAAGTCCCACTTACTATAATACTTAGTTATACTACTAAAGAGATTACGCTCCACGCCAGTAATATATTAGGTGGTCTTTTAAACGTAACCTTTAGGTGTATTTCTCCGCTTCTTATTTATCTTAATATTATCTAATATTTAGCGCAGAAACGTTATTAAATTAATTATCTCTATCTTAGCCCTAACCAAGGGCTAGATTATTATTATTAAAACTTCCCTAATTAGTAGTATACTTCTTCTTTAAAAGCATTAACTAAATAGAATAATATTTTAATATAATAGTAGTAGATACTACGGCCGGTCTTCTAGCTCTATATATTAGTAGTTTAATTATTCTAACTACCTTCTACTCTACGCTATTAAGTAAGTTTAATAATAGCTTTAAATCTATAGTAGATACTAACCTATGTAGCTACAAGCCCTAATAGCTCTATATTTAATTAGGAGCTTTCCTATAGAATAGCTATTATCTTTCTAATTATATATATTTACTACCTTATATATAATACTCTAAGCTAAAGGGCTTCTAAGTGTAAATTCTCGCAAGTTAAGTAAGGCATATCTCTCTATAATATTATATAGATTGGCGCTAGAGCAGCGGCTATATTTAGAGGTGAAGTAAACTAAGAATAGCTTATATAGGATTTAAATGTAAAAAAGGAAGATAATAAGATTAAGGAGCCCTAATTAACGATCTAAGGTGCAATTATGGCCCTTAGATTTTTTACTATATTAGTTGCCTTTTATTCTAAGTTTATAGTTAATAGTATTAGTAATATTATAGTAAGCGGCACTATCTCTACTAATTTTATTGGTCTTATTCTACTCCTAATTATTAGGAACGCTGCTAAGCATATAATAGTAGTTGTAGTAGCTTATAAGGATAAAATAAGTCTAGTAATTAATATTGCTATTAGATCTAGTACATAAATCGCTCTTTTAATTCTTCCCTTTATTATTATACTTGGTTAAATAATAAGCTAGGATTATATAATGCTTTATTTTAATACCTTTTTAATTGCTATTTTATTTATTACTATACTTTTAGTAAACTATCCTATTTAAGATAGTAAATCTAATAAGTTTTCCTTTTTATATAGGTAATTTACTCTAACTAATACTAAAATAAACTAGCTTAAAAGCGTTCTTATTATAGTTACTAGCTAGTTTTATCTAAAATAAGTTTTAGATCCTCTTTATCTTATTTAGTTTAAGTCTTTAATTACTATCTTACTTCTTTATTGGGATTAGGCATGTCGGTAACACCTAAGTGCACTTGATTGGCCTATTAACTGATGGATTTGTCTGGTGTTCAATAGGTACAGAAAGCAAAGGATCGTAAGGATCGCGGTGCCTAAGTAGGGGGCTGATGAGTCATCATAAGGATGACTAATCAGAGACACGAATGACCACATAACCTCTGTCCATATATTCCGACAAGGCAACTAGGGAGCTAAATAGAATTTTTATAAACTGTATATATAGCTTTCTAGAAAACCCTAGGCTAATCTCCTTATATTTATTAAGCTGTCTAAGTTATCTAGAATATTACTTTCTTTTATTTTCTCTTAATTTTTTTTTATATCCCTTTTATTTTCTATATATATATAAATTATTAGACTATATCTTATTATACTACTCTCTACTACTTAAATTCTTTTATATACTTATTATACCTATAATAGTGTGGGAGTAATTACTTCTATTAATAAATTAATACGTTTAATATGTCTCTAGTATAATAGATATATAGGATAAATAACTATATATAGTTATAATAACGCTAATACTAGTAAACCAAATATATCTTAGCGTATAGATATTTGTTCTATATATAGCTTAATTAAGTCTATAGTATTTAAAGATCTAAGCTTATACTTTGTACCTCATATCTACTTTATCCCTTAATAGCTCGTCCTCTTCTAGTTTTTACTTTGTAATAATCTCTTTTATTGCGCGTTCTGGCTTTTTAAAGTTGGGTTTTTTTTAAAGCCGTCTTTATTTCCTAGCCAATATCTCCGCTTTTAAAACACTTTATTAAGCAGCGAGATATATACATTTATATAGTTACCAAACTATTATCCAAAACTAGGTAAGTATAATTATTATAAGTCTAAGTAAGGCCATAGATAAGTTATTTATTAATAAGGTACTAGCTTATTAGAGATCACTATCTAATACTTTTCTAGAATTAAAAAATATATATATACATATATATACCTAACCTATAATAGCACTAGTATTTACCACTTTCTATACCAAGGCCACATTATAAAAGATTAAGTATTTTAATTAATTGCGAGCAAAACCTAGTAATAATAGCGGTTAGGCTAACTTTTAGTTAGATTGGATTAAACTAATAAGAAAAGGCTAACTGGTTAAAATTCTTAACTAGTTTACCAGCTTATATAGGCTTAGTATTTACTTAATTTAATAATTTATATTGGCTTAGTTAAGGGCTAAACTTTATAACCTAACCTAACTACTAATATTACTAGCAAAATATAGGGGTCTTAAAAGGGATAGGAAGCGTATAAAAATACTAGTAGCAAATAATAAAAAAGCTAAAAGGGTTTTCTTAAACCCTTTGACCTTTACTAATTCCTAAACAAGGCAAATATAACCTCCTATAATACTATAATAAAAGGAAAAAAAACCAAAAGTAATAGACTATAAAGTATAAGGCAGTAAAAAAGTGCTATATATAAATATATAATTTTTAAAGTACTTATACCTAAAGAGCATTATTCCTAATAAGTAATAATATAGGTCTAGATATAGGATTAATTTATCCTATCTAAAAAAAGAAAGATATTACTTCTTAATATATTCCCTTACTTTATATAGGCGATGGAAAAGTGTATATACTCCTGTCTTATAGGCATAAAAGAGATACTATTAATTTATAATCTTTACAGGGCCTAGTTTAAGTTTAACTATTAGCTTTAGACTTAGCTCTAGAATAGAAAGGATGCCCTAATTATAATTACAGATAACCTTGCGCCTAACTATAGGTTTTAATATCTAGTATAGATTAGGTAAAGCTTTGCGTTAATTTAATATTAAAGTTTTTCTTATGGCGTAAGTTTAGAATAGTATTAATATAAGAGTTTAGTAATACGTTTTTGTTCTAAACTATACTCTATTAGTTCTAGTTTCTACTCTTTTTTACTTAAACTAATAGTTAATAGGGTAAGATATTATCTTAAATCTTTGGTCTTAATTCTATTAAAAAAATTAAGCTATATTTTCTTCTGTTTCTCTCTTTTTAAGTTTTTTTTAAATCCGATATAGCTTAGGTATATAATTTATACTCTTTGCTTATAAGCACCTATATATTTTTAAGAGTTCCGTATAGTTACCTAGTTACTTTAAATAAGGTATTACGTCGCTAATAAAGCTCTATAATAAGTAGGTAAGTCTTAAATTTTTTTTTTAAATCTATAACGGCTTTAGGAGCCTATAGGTTAATATCCTAATTACTATAAGTTAGTGACTTAAAAGGTATATTAGTAAAAGAGTGTCTAAGAAAAGCGGCCTAGAAGGCTATTATATAGAGGGGGTAGAGGATAGGGTTAGCGTGTAACCGACTACAGTACCCTGCCAAACTACCACTGTTTTACCTGCGTATCACCCGCGTATCGCCTACGCGTCACTTACGTATCACGTTGTTTTAGTTATGTATTAGTCTCCCCCTTTATTTATTTCTATACCTTATATATATAAAGAGGCTCTAGAGCTACATTTTACAATTAAGTCGTTTACTCAATTCTTCCGCACTGCAAAAGCTTACAGTTATAACCCTGGATTGCATTACCTGCTAACCAATTAATCTATTACCTTATTTAAGAAGTTACTACTTCCTCCACCTTTATAAGTGTCTTAAGCTTTTTTATTTACTAAACGGACAATTAAATTAAATATTAATTAAATTAAGCATCAATTAAAATAAGTATCAAACATTAATTAAATCGAATATTAAATATCAATCGCACTGAACCCAACCAATAAATAAACTAACGAATTAAAGTATCAAAATAAGTGTCGGTATCACCCGGGGGGTAATGCAATTGCAATAAGTAGTTCTGGTTCTTGGTTTATTCGTGTCTATCTTGTCTACCAAAAGAGAAAGAAAGGGGTAGTAAAGGTCGGGCTATCTATTGGGCCGTAGGTGGTTAGGTAACCTACGCTACGCATACAGCCCCTGCCGTATACGCTCTGCGCGTAACGTTATTTATAACCTCTACTTGTATAGACACTGGCGACATTTATAAAAAGAAAGAAGAATAACAGGCTTTATACCAAATCATTAGATAATCTATAGAAAAAGCGTAGGTAGTGGAAAAACCATTAATCCATTTCCCTTATATAAACTGTGTAATAGAATTAAGATGTTGTGTAAAAAAAGAAGGTAAGAAAGTATAAAGGGGAAGTATATAGGTTAATAGGTGCTTGGGGTATAATCGCGGATATTTCAGGTATTGCGAATATTACGGATATTGCGGATATCGCTGCGGATATTGCGGATATTGCGGATATCGTAAACATTGCGGATATTGTGGTGGAAATAGGTAGGCGCGTATAAGGTGTTACTAAGATGTCCCATAACAGAGCGTAGTTAAAGTTAGAACTAAAGGTGTAGCGGCTTTGGAAGGTATAAGAGTTATAGAGCTGTTGTAGATTATAGGGGAAAACAGGTAGTAGTACGGTACTAGCAACGGGTTCAGTTCTGTAGGCAGATCAGCACGGAGTCTTATTACAGGGTTAGTTCGTCCTCCTCCTGGGTCTAGTTGCTGGGATATAAGTATAACAGGTGTTTAAGGGTAGTGCTGCTGTTAGGTAGCAGTTAGTGCAGCTTACTGGGGTATAGATGTAATAGGTAGTTGAGGTGTTACAGGGGTAGGTATCTGCGTTCCAGGCGGTGTTATAACTATAGCTGTGGGCTGGGGTATAAGTGTAATAGGTAGTTAAGGTATCATAGGGGTAGGTATCTGCGTTCTGGGCGGTGTTGTAGCTGTAGCTGTAGCTGTAGCTGTAGCTGTAGGCTAAGCTGATTTTAGGCCAATAGTTAAACCGTTAAGAGTATGGTTTAGTCTAGCTCGCAGTATTCCTGTGACGTTTGTAGGCGGAGCCGTAACGTTCATAGGCGGAGCTGTGATGTTTATAGGCAGAGCCGCGACGTTTATAGGGGGAGCTGTGACGTTTATAGAGGGAGCCATAACATTCGTAGGCGAGGAAGGCTCGGCTGTAGGGGGGTCATTTAAGACAGCTAGGGTTAGGGTAGATGACGTTGGAGTTAATAAGCGTGATTTAAGGCGACGGTTGATAACATACGAATTAAAGGGTCCTTCGTTGTCGATAAATAGCTTAATTTCTGCATCTGACCATTCCGTAGGGTCGTCCTCGTGGGCGACGTCGTATAGTGCTTGTGGTACTGACTTGCTCTTCTTATCAAAGACCTATACTCTATTATGTTGGAGCAGTTGTTTAAGTCTTTTAATTGCAGACCTATTAGCGTCTTTAAATGTCTATACCTTAAAATTATCAAAGTCCTCTTAGTATGATTCCCATAAGCTTTTATCCTTAAAGTTGCGCTTAATATACTCATTAATTTTGAAGTTAATGTAGTTAGTAAGATCTTCTGCGGTGGTCTTATTGGTTAGGGTAATCCCATTGCCCTAGTCCGGACGTTGAATTCCTATGTTGGACATAATTGACTAGCGTAGATCGTGGTGTAGGTAGGGGTATAGGTAGGGGTATAGGTCGTAATCTTATGTGTTAAGTAGTTGATGGTTATTAGGTATTAGGTGCTGCTGACGCTGCTAGGGGTACTGGTGCTCAGTAAAGAGGTTATACTGGGTGTTAATTTGCATAATAGACGCGAACCGAACGAAGCCTTGGTAGGAGTCGGTTCTTTAAGTTCCCAGGGCCTTGGTAGGAAGGGTTTTCCTTAGCAAACGCGACGTAATCAATGGGCCTTGGTAAGAGCGATCGCGTGTTATCTCTCTTCGTAATAACACCGGATTCTAATCTGTAATATTACTAATCAGTGTCGGTATCACCCAGGGGGTAATGCAATTGTAATAAGTAGTTCTGGTTCTTGGTTTATTCGTATCTGTCTTATCTACCAAAAGAGAAAGAAAGGGGTAGTAAAGGTTAGGCTATCTATCGGGCCGTAGGTGGTCAGGTGACCTACGCTACGCATACAGCCCCTGCCGCATACGCTCTGCGCGTAACGTTATTTACAACCTCTACTTGTACAAACAATAAGGTTTCGCTAAGACGCTAATCTAGACCCTATCTAAACTATCAAAATTCTAAAAATAACAACTAATACGAGCGAATCTCTATCTAAAATTAACCTTATTCTTAACGAGCCATCTAATTAGATGCAATGGTTCTTTATTATTTAAAATACTACTAAAACAAATAAGGTATAGCAGTATATTAACCCATTTAAGACAAAAAATAAGCTTTTAAACCTAAAACCACCAAAACAACCTACACCACCAGACGTACTTCCTGCAGCTATATTAATAGCACAGCTAGACCAAACTTAGCTTACTGCATATAACCAAATCTACGCAGAGTATAAGGACAATCTATATATATACTAAAAGAAAGAGCAAGCCATAAGCGATATTAGTAACTATATTATTTAATTAACATTAGTAGCCTACCTTTTACTTATTAACGGCCTTAATATAGTATACAAACGGCTTTAAGCACTTAAGAAAATATTAGCCCCTACTACCTTAGGTTAAAAGTATAACGTCCTTAATTAATACATGGCTCTAAAAGCCTATAATAAAAAGCAAAGCATTAATAAATAGTTAAATAGCTAGAGGAACGTCTATAAGCTAGTAGAATAATTAAAGCTTCCAGACATATAAGATTTTAGGCCACACTACAATTTTATATAAGTAATTAAACCTATCTCTTCTAACTTTACAGAAGCACTAGAAATAAATCTTATTTAAAAAAAAACGGAAGGACAAAGAGGTCCCATCCATTATTAATCTTATTAAAGAATTTAAGAAACACTGTTACGGACGCTTTAAGTACAATATTACAACTACTTAGAGAAGAGTCGGCGAAAGCTAGTTGGTTAATACAGGCACGGTCCAGAATGGATCCGGTGGAACTATATAATAAGGAATGGTAACCAAGGTCACATAGTATTAAACGTATTAACTATATTAAATGGAAGGGACGTTACATTTAATATAGACAATACGTACCTTATATATAAGAGAGGATTTCTTAGGAGTACGGTTATATATTTAAAGAACCTTAGTCCCTACCGTAGATAGTTCTCTCCTTGTAGTGAATCTTAGAATATAATTAGAGTTAATCTATTAGGTAACCACTCCACCAGTTATTATTATATTATTGTTTTTGTTATACCTATATACCCAGCCCAATAACAGAACCTACTGTAGTCTAAGCTACAAGGTTCTGTTACATATTTACTACTAAGGTTACGGTATTAGAACAAACTTGAACAATATACTACTAAAAGCAGCACCAGTTATAACAGCGTTAATGGGAGCTATAACCTCAGGGCTAGGTAATACTAGTATAGATAATAGGGATTCTTAAGTAGTTACGTAAGGTTAGTTATAGGAAATGGTTAATCACTTATAAGACAATAATAGGATACTTAAAGAACGCATTAATAGAATTAGAGCGGCAAAGATTAAGTTACCTTCAATTAAATAATTCTCCAGAGAGAAGTTGAAGCTTAAGGGATTTCTTATATAAATGCACTTTAAGGTAGTATAGGAAGGAGCGAAGTTAGTAATATTATTAGACTAAGTAGCCTATGCAGAATTATTCCTAATAGGGAGGGTACTTAAGTGGTTTAAGCTGTATCTCACAGAAATATAGGCCAATGGCATAACAACTACTAACTAGGACGCATGGTATATATTTACCAGTTGGAATAGGTTTATAGAGCAACTAATATAAATATTTAGAGACCTAGAGGCTACAACCACAGCAGAACAAAAGCTTCAGAACTTAGTATAACGCACTTTAGCAATTAAGTATACAACACAGTTTTAAACACTAGCTATATAGGTTGAGTGGAATAACAAGGCGCTTATAGCACAGTATAAATAGGGACTTAAGGCTAAAGTCTAGGACGCAATTATCCTAATAGAAGATGCGGATACTCTAAGAGAGTTAATAGATTAGTTAATAAAGATTAATAATAAAATCTACCAAAGGGAACAAGCTAAAAGAGGGCAAGACAGAGTTCCATAGTTGTATAAGGCATAGAGTACGCAACGATAGACACAGAGTTAAAAACTATAGAATAGTGTAAAGCTAATAGACCTAAGTGGTACTAAAGAAACCTAAAGATAGGGAAAGAAACTATAGAAACCTAAAGGTTAAGGATTAAGTAATTAAAGGACCTAGGAGTAGAGGCTAAACTAGGGATCTTAGCAGTAGAAGACATTTAGGCGGACTTTACAGCAAGAAAAATAGTTTAAAGATAGAGCTTGCATAAATTGCGGAAAATAGGGTTATTTCGCTAGAGACTATAGAGGTGGTTAGAGTAACTATATAGTAAAGGGAACCAGACTAGCAGATAGTATATATATATAGAGGGATAACGGTGCACTATAAGGAATAAAAGAATGTTTAATTAATAGTTTTGCATATTATTACAACAACGTATGCCAAATTTATAAGGACGCTAAGTACGGCGTAAGCTATTAGCTATAAGAGCTAGAGTTAAAAGGACTTTAAGGAACTAGAGAGTTAGATAAAGAATAAAATCAACTCTATAAGCTAGATTAAGATATTATAGCAATATACGGATAAAGATTAGCAGTAATAACAATAGAGTTAAAGTACTTATTAATTATTAGCAAAAAGAATAAAAAGAAGGCTAACTAGGAGTACTTAAACCTTAATAACATAATAAAAGCAGAGACTAAGACCATTACCAAACAAGGTTTAGTAACGGATGTTATAATACTATTAGATATAATTTCTATTACTTTATAAGATAATAGAAGCAATGTTTAGAAGAAACTAAGTAAGTAGACAACTACTAGTGCTAGCTTATTACTTAATAAAGGTAAAAGGCCACAGGCTTAAGATTCTTAAGAAGAGATAAGAGAAGCTTAAGATTTTTAAAGTAAGATAAGATATACCTAAGGACCCACAACAAACAAAAACTGATAAGAAAGGGTAGTAATTTAGTTTAGTAACAAATAAATAAGTATAAAACACAAGTTTAAGAACTACAAGTTTAGAAAACAAATAAGAATGTTAGCAATCCTAAGTAAATATAGTATTTAGCCTAAAGATTAAACAGTTAATACTAGGATTAAAAAGCAAGACGACTATAAGGATCTAGCTATAAGATATAGAAAACAAGAAACTATAGATAAGTTTAGAATAAGAATTATTATATAGTAAGAGCAAAAGCTAAACAAAAGATTAGCTACGCTAGGTTATATAAGGAACAGAGCACCTATATAAAGAGTTATTAATAGGCTGAGTGCAGGGACATCTAGAGCAAAATGGTTAAATAAATTGGAACAAGAAGAGGATCTAGATATTCCAACTAGGTTTAAAAAAAGATATACCAAAGGATATTACAATGTAGTAATAACAAGGTACTTTCTAACAGATAGACTATATACACTAAACCAGTTATATGGAAAGTGGTATAGATAACAACACAATAATAAATAGGAAGACTTTTATATATAGCTAGACAAAAAAGTTATCTAAGACTAACCTATTACAGAAAAACGCATAAGTCATATTAAAGGAGCATTAATTATAATATTAAGGAACCTATAAGAGAGATCTAGGGACTAGAGAAGTAAGTAATAAATCTTAGTACCTATAGTAGAGATACCAATGGTTAGGTTAACCAGGTATAGGTTTAAACTTAAAAATAAAAACAAACTAAGAGTTAACCTAAAATATGTAGCGCATTATATACTATCGTGGATAGCTTATATGGATAATATATATAATATATATAAAGCACCTAAAGATAAAAACTAGAAGTACCTAGTAAGAATATATTAGGTACTAGAGGAAAAGCGGTTTAGGAATGCTAAGTATATATATAGTTAGCACCTAGTAGAAGTATAAGGTTAAGAAGACTTAATACTTTAACTAGGAAGATTCCTTATAAAAGAATACCTAGATAGATGATAGTAGTAGAAGTGCCTAAAGAATACTTGTCTATAATATATAGAGGAAAAGAAATAAACTAAGTATTAGCTAAAGTTAGACTAAGTATAAGCAGGATTAAGCAGCCAACAGTTAGGAAAAGGGGAGGTATATAGAACTAGAGGGAACTAGTATTAGAACCTTAAACCCTTAAAGAAATTTAAGGATAATACCTAAATTTAAGAGCTAAGTAGCAAGATTAGCAGTTTAAAGTGTTAGTAGATAGTAAAGCAATTAGGAACCACATATTACTAAAGGTAGTAAAAAGAATAGGGTTACTATATAGACAGAAGGAATACCTATATCCACTTATAATGATTTTAGGGGATTAGATAGCCTATAGAGGAGGCATTATTAATTTTAAAATAGGACCTATTTAGATAACTATTAAAGGGAGACCAGTTAGAACGTCTTTTAATATCCTACTATTAGGATAGGACGAGGCGATACTAAAAACGCCTTAGTTATAGAAGTATAATCTAAAGATTAATTAGGTTATAGGTTAAGTTAATATTAAGGATATATAATAACGCAAAGTGCGACAGTAAACCAAGTTGGTATAATACTAAGTTAGAGTAATATATAAAGAGACTAAGTAAGGCTTAAGTTATATACCAAAGAGATACTATAAGTATAGTAAAAAGTTATGGTTATTAAAGAGTAAAAAGCTATTAAAGTATGCAGCTTGGGACTATAAGATAGAATTAGAAGAGGGAATAAGTCTAAAGTTCTTTCTAATCTATAAGCTTACTAAAACAGAGTTAGTAGCACTTAAGGAGTTTATCCAGGAGAACTTATAAAAGGGATATATTAAACCGTTATAGTTATTAGCAGGATATCCAGTGTTATTTATCCTAAAGAAAAACGGAAAACTTAGGATGTGTATAAACTATAGATAGTTAAACAGCATTACTAGGAAGGATAGGTATCCTTTACCCTTAATTAGCGAAATCTAAGACAGGATAGGCAACGTAAAGATCTTTATAAAGATAGATCTGAGATAGGCGTACCACCAGATTAGAATTAAGAAAGGTAATAAATAGAAAGCAGCCTTTAGGTTAAAGAAAGGACTATATAAGCTATTAGTTATACAATTTAGGCTTATAAACGCACCAGTAACGTTCTAGAAGCGAATTAATAATATATTAGGAGAACACCTAGATGAATTTATTATGGTATACCTTAATAACATTATTATCTACTTAGAAAGTAAGGAAGAACACAAAGAACATGTTAAATAGGTCTTAAAGAGACTACAAGAAGAACAGATACTAGTAGCAATTAAAAAATGTAGGTTCTTTACCAGGAAGACCGATTTTATTAGATTTATTATTAAACTAGGCTAACTTAGTATAGATTTAAAGAAGATCGAGGCTATAGTAAATTGGTAAGAACTAGAGAATGTTATATAGTTAAGATTGTTCCTAGGGTTTTGCAATTACTGTAGAAGGTTTATAGCGCAATAGTTATAGAATATTAAGCCATTTACGCAGCTAACGAAGAAAGAAGAACCATAGGTATAGGGAAAGGAGTAATGAGAACTATTTAAGAGAATTAAAGAGTTATTTACCTAGGAGCCAGTTCTTAAGATCTATCAACCAGGTCTAGAGATAGTTGTAAAAACGGATATATTAGACTTTACACTAGGAGCGTGCTTCCTATAAAAATATTAAGATGGATAGCACCTAGTAGTATACTATAGTCGAAAGATAACACTACTAGAGTTAAACTATAACATCTATAACAAGAAGTTGTTAGGTATAGTCACAGCACTTAAGAAATAGAGAGCATTCTTATAAGGCATAGAGAAACCATTTATAGTTAAAACGGACTATAAGAATCTTATAGGATTCCTAATAATAAAGGAACTTAACCAAAGATAGGTTAGATAGGCGGAAATACTTATAAAATACTATTTCGAAATTTAGTATACTAAGGGTACGGATAATGCATAAGTAGACGCTCTAAGTAGAAAAGCTAAACTATAAAGTAATAAAAAGCTATTAGGAGCTTTGTTATAAAAGGATTAAGATAAATTAATTAGGTATAATTATCTAAATATTATAATAACTAAGGAAAGTTAGATCCATAAATTACTAGAGAGTAATTAGACATAGAAGATCTAAAAAGCATAGGTAGAGGATTTAGACTTAGAGTAATATAAAAATAGAGAAGTAATGTATATGCCTAAGTCTATCGCAGAAGAATTTATTAAGGAATTCTATAAGGGAATAATATAAAGACATAATAGAGCTATAGGCTTAGTGTTAAGACTTTAAAAGGAGTACATTATTTAAGGAATCTAGGGACTAGTAAGACAAGTTATAAAGAAATATCTAGATTGCTAAAGAAATAAACCAACAAGGTATAAGCCGTATAGAGGGCTATAACCTATTAAGACACCAGGAAGACTATAGGAGGTTATATTATAAGACTTTATTATTAAGTTACCAAAGTTAAGAGATCCTATTACAGGATAAGATTATGATGTAATCTTAGTAATAGTGGATAAGCTAATAAAGTGGGGATACTTTATAGCATGCACTAAAGAGATATTAGTAGAAGATGTCGCTAGAATCTATATAAAGAAAGTGTTTATAAAACATAGAGTACTAAATAAGATTATATTAGATAGAGATCTAAGATTTATAGCAGTATTTTAAAAAGTATTTCTAGTAGAATAAAGGGTTCGCACAGTAATATCTACAGCGTATTATCCGCAGATGGATGGATAAACGGAAAGACTAAACTAGACACTAGAGCAGTATCTAAGGCATTATATTAGTTACGTATAGAATAATTAGGTATTACTATTACCAGTTATATAGTTTGCATATAATATAACACTATAAGAAGAAATAGGGACATTACTATTTAAGGCAAATTATAGATATAAGCCAAGAATATTATTATCGCCATATTAAATAAAAAAGATAAGTAGCATAGCTAAACAAAGAATAAAGACGTTAATGAATTTTTATATAGACCTTAAAGAAACAGCTAAACTAGTATAAGAACGAATAAAAAGGTACTATAATACTAAGAGATTTAAGGGACTAGATCTTAAGGAGGGAGATAAAGTATGGCTATTATATAAAAATTTTAAGAGTTAACAATTAAGTAAGAAGTTGGACTATATTAGACTAGGACCTTTTAAAGTTAAGCAAAGAATTTTATTGGTTATATATAAGTTAAACCTACTAGCTAAAATGAAAATCTACCCTATATAGTATATCGCAATGCTAGAGCTAGTATATGGGAATATTAAGTCACCAGTCTATAAGGCAGATATATATAAAGGATAAAAGGAAGATAAATAGCAAGTTTTAAAAATTATTAGTTATAAGGATATAGATAATAAAATATAGTATAAAGTAAAGTAGATAGGCTATAGTAAGACTACCTAGGAACTACTAAGTAACCTAAGAAACGCTATGGGAAAGATATGGGAGTATTAGAAAAAAGTAGGTTAGGTAATATTAATAAAGAAGAATTGCTAAAGAATAAGTTATTTAAGGGGAACCTAAGAGGAGCAATTACTAAGCTACTTAGAGTTATTTCCCTTATAAGGGGAGAGCTAATTCTTTTATTACCCAGCTTAGATAGACCCTATTAAACCAGTTTCTACTTCTTAGAACGGACCTTCTTATAGACACGTTTAAGACGTTAAAGACGAGCATAAGCTAAATGTTAAGCTTTAAGAATATATACGGATTCTTCTAAGGCACGTTAAACCTTAAGTAGCGCGGAGGCCAGCTTACTGTTAAGCTTTATAGTGGTAGATTAAATATAAGACCCTATAATAAGTTACTTAGGGAACTTAAAGACTATTAAGAGTAATAAAACGTGTATATTTAGCGTTAGAGATAAAGCAAACGTTATAGGACAATTAAATGTTTGCTTTAGTGCACTTAGAGCAAGAAGAGGGTTATTAAGATAAAGGACTTGCTAGCGTAATATAGACTAACCCCTCTTTTACGCACCTCAAGTAAGGAATTGCTATTACTTCACTAAGCAATAGTATGGAGGAAACCATATAAAGGCGACACTTAACCTAGGAAAAAGAAGAAGAAGCTTTAGGTATAATAAGTAAAGATATTAACTAGACTAGTTAAGTGGATATTATACCTCTAGTAGACAACTTAGAGATGTTAAGAATCTTTAAGGACAAAGATAAAGAGGAGGGAGATAGTATTACGGACGCTTTAAGTACAATATTATAACTACTTAGAGAAGAGTTGGCGGAAGCTAGTTGGTTAATATAGGCACGGTCTAAGATAGATTTGGTGGAACTATATAACAAGGAATAGTAACTAAGGTTATATAGTATTAAACGTATTAACTATGTTAAACGGAAGGGATGTTACGTTTAATATAGATAACACATACCTTATATATAAGAGAGGATTTCTTAGGAGTATAGTTATATATTTAAAGGACCTTAGTCCCTACTATAGATAGTTCTCTCCTTATAGTAAATCTTAGAATATAATTAGAGTTAATCTATTAGGCAACTACTCCACCAGTTATTATTACGTTGTTATTTTTATTATACCTATATACCTAGCCTAATAACAGAACCTACTATAGTCTAAGCTATAAAGTTCTGTTACACATTTACTACTAAGGTTATAGTATTAGAATAAACTTAAATAATATACCATTAAGAGCAGCACTAGTTATAACGGCGTTAATAGGAGCCACAACCTTAGGGCTAGGTGATACTAGTATAGACAATAGGGGTTCTTAAGTGGTTACGCAAGGTTAGTTATAGGAAATGGTTAATCACTTATAAGATAATAATAGGATACTTAAAGAACGCATTAATAAAATCGGAGTGGTAAAGATTAAGTTACCTTTAATTAAACAATTCTCTAGAGAGAAGTTAAAGCTTAAGGGATTTCTTACGCAAATGCACTTTAAGGTAGTATAGAAAGGAGCGAAGTTAGTAATATCGTTAGACCAAGTAGCCTATATAGGATTATTCCTAATAGGGAGGGCACTTAAGTGGTTTAAGCCGTATCTTACGGAAATATAGGCTAATGGTATAACAACTATTAACTAGGACGTATGGTATATATTTACTAGTTAGAATAGGTTTGTAAAGCAACTAATATAGATATTTAGAGACCTGGAGGCTATAACCACAGCGGAACAAAAGCTTTAGAACTTAATATAATATACTTTAGCAATTAAGTATACAATACAGTTTTAAACACTAGCTATATAGGTTAAGTGGAATAATAAGGCGCTTATAGTATAGTATAAATAGGGACTTAAGGCTAAAGTCTAAAATATAATTATCCTAATAGAAGATGCGGATACTCTAAAAGAGTTAATAGATTAGTTAATAAAGATTAATAATAGAATCTACTAAAGGAAACAAGCTAAAAGAGGGTAAGATAGAGTTCTATAGTTGTATAAGGCGCAGAGTACGCAATAATAGACATAGAGTTAAAAACTATAAAATGGCGCGGAGCTAATAGACCTAAGTAGTACCAAAGAAACCTAAAAATAGGGAAAGAAACTATAGAAACCTAGAGGTTAAGGATTAAGTAATTAAAAAACCTAGAAGTAGAGGCCAAACTAGGGATCTTAGTAGTAGAAGATATTTAGGCGGACTCTATAGCAAGAAAAATAGTTTAAAAATAGAGCTTATATAAATTGCGGAAAACAGGGTCATTTTGCTAGAGACTATAGAGGTAGTTAGAGTAACTATGCGGTAAAGGGAACTAGACTAGCAGACAGCATATATATACAGAGGGATAATAGTGCACTATAAGGAACAAAAGAATGTTCAATTAATAGTTTTATATATTGTTACAACAACGTATACCAAATTTATAAGGACGCTAAGTATGGCGCAAGCTATTAGCTATAAGAGCTAGAGTTAAAAGGACTCTAAGGAACTAAAGAGTTAGATAAAAAATAAGATCAACTCTATAAGCTAGATTAAGATGTTATAGTAATATATAGATAAAGATTAGCAGTAATAACAATGGAGTTAGAGTACTTATTAATTATTAGCAATAAGGACAAAAAGGAGGCTAACTAGGAGCACTTAAACCTTAATAACGTAATAGAAGTAGAGACTAAGACCATTACTAAACAAGGTTTAGTAATAGATATTATAACACCGTTAGATACAATTTCTATCGCTTTATAAGATAATAGGAGTAACGTTTAGAAGAAACTAAGTAAGTAAACAACTACTAGTGCTAGCTTATCACTTAATAAAGGCAAAAGGCTATAGGCTTAAGATTCTTAAGAAGAGATAAGAGAAGCTTAAGATTTTTAAAGTAAGATAAAATATACCTAAGGACCTATAACAGACGAAAACTAATAGGAAAGGGCAGTAACTTAGTTTAGTAACAAATAAATAAGTATAGGACGCAAGTTTAAGAACTATAAGTTTAGAGAATAAATAAGAATATTAGCAATCCTAGGTAAATATAGTGTTTAGCCTAAAGATTAAACAGTTAATACTAGGATTAAAAAGTAAGACAACTATAAGGATCTAGCTATAAGACGCAGAAAACAAGAAACTATAGATAAGTTTAGAACAAGAATTATTGTATAGCAAGAGTAAAAGCTAAATAAGAGATTAGCTATACTAGGTTGTATAAGAAATAGAGCACCCATGTAAAGAGTTATTAATAGGCCGAGTGTAGAGACACCTAGGGTAAAATAGTTAGACAAATTGGAATAAGAAGAGGATCTAGATATTCTAACTAGGTTTAAAGAAAGATATACTAAAGGATGTTACAATGTAGTGATAACAAGGTACTTTCTAATAAATAGACTATACACACTAAACCAGTTATATAGAAAGTGGTATAGATAACAATACAATAATAAATAGGAAGACTTTTATATATAGCTAGATAAAAAAGTTGTCTAAGACTAACCTATTACAGAAAAACGTATAAGTTATATTAAAGGAGTATTAATTATAATGTTAAGGAACCTAGAAGAGAGATTTAGGGACTAAAGAAATAAGTAATAAATCTTAGTACCTGTAGTAGAGATACTAGTGGTTAGGTTAACTAGGTATAGGTTTAAACTTAAGGATAAAAATAAACCAAGAGTTAACCTAAAACATGCAGCGTATTATACACTATTGTGGATAGCTTATATAGATAATATATGCAATATATATAGAGCACCTAAAGATAAGAACCGGAAGTACCTAGTAAGAATATATTAGGCACTAGAGGAAAAGCGGTTTAGGAATGCTAAGTATATATATAGTTGGCACCTAGTAGAAGTATAAGGTTAAGGAGACTTAATACTTTAACTAGGAAGATTCCTTATAGAAAAATGCCTAGATAGATAATAGTGGTAAAAGTACTTAGAGAATACTTGTCTATAGTATATAGAGAAAAAGAAACAAACTAAGTATTGGCTAAAGTTAGACTAAGTATAAGTAGAATTAAGCAGCCAATAGTTAGGAAAAGGGGAGGCGTATAAAACTGGAGGGAACTAGTATTAAAACCTTAGACCCTTAAAGGAATTTAAGAATAATACCTAAATTTAAGAGCTAAGTAGCAAGATTAGTAGTTTAAAGCGTTAGTAGATAGTAGAGTAACTAGGAACCATATATTACTAAAGGCAGTAGAAAGAATAGGGTTACTATATAGATAGAAGAAACACCTATATCTACTTATAACAATTTTAGGGGATTAGATAGCCTATAAAGGAGGTATTATTAATCTTAAAATAAGACCTATTTAGATAACTATTAAAGGGAGACTAGTTAGAATGTCTTTTAATATCCTACTATTAGGACAGGATAAGGCAATACTAGGAATGCCTTAGTTATAGGAGTACAATCTAAAGATTGATTAGGTTATATGTCAAGTTAATATTAAGGATATACAATAACGCAAAGTGTGACAGTAAACCAAGTTAGTATAGTACTAAGTTGGAGCGATATATAAAGAAACTAAGTAAGGCTTAAGTTATATACCAAAGAGATACTATAAGTATAGTAAAAAGTTATAGTTACTAAAGAGTAAAAAGCTGTTAGAGTATGCAGCTTAGGACTATAAGATAGAATTAGAAGAGGGAATAAGTTTAAAGTTCTTTTTAATCTACAAGCTTACTAAAACAAAGTCAGTAGCGCTTAAAGAGTTTATCCAGGAGAACTTATAAAAGGGATATATTAGACCGTTATAGTCATTAGTAGGATATCTAGTATTATTTATCCTAAAGAAAAACGGAAAACTTAGGATGTATATAGACTATAAACAGTTAAACAGTATTACTAGGAAGGATAGGTATCCTTTACCCTTAATTAGCGAAATCTAAGATAGGATAGGCAACGCAAAGATCTTTATAAAGATAGATTTGAGATAGGCGTACTACCAGATTAGAATTAAGGAAGGCGATAAATAGAAGGCAGCCTTTAGGTTAAAGGAAGGACTATATAAGCTATTAGTTATGCAATTTGGGCTTATAAACGCACTAGTAATATTCTAGAAGTGAATTAATAGTGTGTTAGGAGAACACCTAGATGAATTTGTTATAGTATACTTTAATGACATTATTATCTACTTAGAAAGTGAGGAAGAATATAAAGAACACATTAAATAGGTCTTAAAGAGACTATAAGAAGAATAGATGCCAGTAATAATTAAAAAATGCGAGTTCTTTACCAGGAAGACCAATTTTATTAGATTTATTATTAAACTAGGCCAACTTAGCATAGATCTAAAGAAGATCAAGGCTATAGTGAATTGGCAAGAACTAGAGAACGTTACGCAGTTAAAATCATTCCTAGGGTTTTGCAATTACTGTAGAAGGTTTATAGTGCAATAGTTACAGGATATTAAGCCATTTACACAGCTAATAAAGAAAGAAGAACTGTGGGTATAAGGAAAGAAGTAATAAGAACTATTTAAGAGAATTAAAGAGTTATTTACCTAGGAGCCAGTTCTTAAGATCTATTAACTAGGTCTAGAGACGGTTATAAAAATAGATATATTAAACTTTACACTAGGAGCGTGCTTCCTATAGAAATATTAAGATGGATGGTACCTAGTAGTATACTATAGTTGAAAGATAACACCACTAGAGTTAAACTATAACATCTATAATAAGGAGTTGTTAGGTATAGTCACAGTACTTAAGGAATAAAGAGTATTCTTACAAGGCACAGAGAAACCATTTATGGTTAAAACGGACTATAAGAATCTTATAGGATTCCTAATAATAAAGAAACTCAACCAAAGACAGGTTAGATGGGCGGAAATGCTTATAGAATACTATTTCGAAATTTAGTATACTAAGGGTACGGATAATGCACAAGTAGACGCTCTAAGCAGAAAAGCTAAACTATAAAGTAATAAAAAGCTATTAGGAGCTTTATTATAAAAGGATTAAGACGGATTAATTAGGTATAATTATTTAAAGATTATAGTAACTAAGGAAAGTTAGATCCACAAATTACTAGAGAGTAATTGGATATAGAAGATCTAAGAAGTATAAATAGAGGATCTAGACTTAGAGTAATATAAAAATAGAGAAGTAATATATATGCCTAAGTCTATTGCAGAAAAATTTGTTAAGGAATTCTATAAGGGAATAATATAAGGATATAATAGAGCTATAGGCTTAGTGTTAAGACTTTAAAAGGAGTATATTATTTAAGGAATCTGGGGACTAGTAAGATAAGTTATAAAGAAATATCTAAATTACTAAAGGAATAAACCAACAAGGTATAAGCTATATAGAGGGCTATAACCTATTAAGACACCAGGAAGACCATAGGAGGTTATATTATAGGACTTTATTATTAAGTTACTAAAGTTAAGAGATCCTATTATAGGACAAGATTATAACGCGATTTTAGTAATAGTAGATAAGCTAATAAAGTAGGAATACTTTATAGTATATACTAAAGAGATATTAGTAGAAGATATTGCTAGAATCTATATAAAGGAAGTATTTGCAAGATATGGAGCATTAGATAAGATTATATTAGATAGAGATCTAAGATTTATAGCAGTATTTTAGGAAGTATTTCTGGCAGAATAAGGGGTTTGCGCAGTAATATCTACAGCATATTATCTACAGACGGATGGATAAACGGAAAGACTAAACTAGACACTAGAGCAGTATTTAAAGCATTATATTAGTCACGCACAGAATAATTAGGTATTGCTATTACTAGTTACACAGTTTGCATACAATATAACACTATAAAAAGAAATAGGGATATTACCATTTAAGGCGAATTACGGATACAAGCTAAGAATATTATTATCACCATATTAAGTAAAAAAGATAAGTAGCACAGCTAAATAAAGAATGGAGATATTAATAAATCTTTATATAGACCTTAAAGAAACAGCTAAACTAGTATAAGAATAAATAAAAAGGTATTATAATGCTAAGAGATCTAAAGGACCAGATCTTAAGGAGGGAGATAAAGTATAGCTACTATATAAAAATTTCAAGAGTTAACGACTAAGCAAGAAGTTAAACTACGTTAGACTAGGACCTTTTAAAGTTAAGTAAAGAATTTCATTGGTTACGTATAAGTTAAACCTACTAGCCAAAATGAAAATCTACCCTATATAGTATATTGCAATGCTAGAGCTAGCATACGGGAATATTAAGCCACTAGTCTATAAGGCAGATATGTATAGAGGATAAGAGGAAGATAAATGGCAAGTTTTAAAGATTATTAGTTATAAGGATGTAGATGATAAAACGTAGTATAAAGTAAAGTGGATAGGCTATAGTGAGACTACCTAGGAACTACTAAGCAACCTAAGGAACGCTATAGGAAAGGTATAGAAGTATTAAAAGAAAGCAGGTCAGGTAATATTAATAAAGAAGGATTGCCAAAGAATAAGTCACCTAAGGGGGACTTAAGAGAAGCAATTGCTAAGCTACTTAGAGTTATTTCCCTTATAAGAGGAAAGCTAATCCTTTTATTACCTAGCTTAGACAGACCCTATTAAACCAGTTTCTACTTCTTAGAACAAACTTTCTTACAGATATATTTAAGACGTTAAAGACGAGTATAAGCTAAATATTAAGCTTTAAAAACGCGTGTAGATTCTTTTAAGGCACGTTAAACCTTAAGTAGTATGGAGGCCAGCTTACCGTTAAGCTTTATAGCGGTAGATTAAATATAAGACCCTATAATAAGTTACTCAGGGAACTTAAAGACTGTTAAGAGTAATAGGATGTATATACTTAGCGTTAGAGACAGAGCAAACGTCGCAGGACGATTAAATATTTGCTTTAGTGCACTTAGAGTAAGAAGAGGGTTGTTAAGATAAAGGACTCGCTAGCGTAATATAGACTAACCCCTCTTTCGCGCACCTTAAGTAAGGAATTACCATCACTTTACTAAGCAATAGTATAGAGGAAACTATACAAAGGCGACGCTTAACCTAGGAAAGAGAAGAAGAAGCTTTAGGTATAATAAGCAAGGATATTAACCAGACTGGTTAAGTGGACATTACACCTCTAGTAGACGACTTAGAGATATTAAGAATCTTCAAGGATAAAGATAAAGAGGAGGGAGATAGTGTTATAGACGCTTTAAGTACAATATTATAACTACTTAGAGAAGAGTTGGTAGAAGCTAGTTAGTTAATATAGGCACAATCTAGGATAGATCTGGTGGAACTATATAATAAGGAATAGTAACCAAGGTCACGTAGTGTTAAATATATTAACTATATTAAACGGAAGGGACGTTATATTTAATATAGATAACACGTACCTTACGTACAAGAGAGGATTTCTTAGGAGTATAGTTGTGTATTTAAAGGACCTCAGTCCCTACCATAGATAGTTCTCTCCTTATAGTAAATCTTAGAATATAATTGGAGTTAATCTATTAGGTAACTACTCCACCAGTTATTATTACGTTGTTGTTTTTATTATACCTATATACCCAGCCTAATAACAGAACCCACCGTAGTCTAAGCTATAAGGTTCCGTTACACTAGCTACTATAAGGCACTATTATTTCTATCCTAGTACTATTCTACCGTAATATATTAGTATATAAATTAATAATAATAGTATTACTGCTACTATAAGTTGCTGTTTATTACCTTTTTAAAGCTAAGAACTTATTCGCTACCTTGTATCCCTTAGTGAGTGCAATGCCAAGCTATACCGTGCACCAACACCAAGAACAAGATGGGGCTGTTCTATGTATAGGATTCCGTTCTGCACGACAAGGCCCTGTTAGAAGGAACACCTGGCAAAGCTCAACTCTAAGGACTAGCCTACAAATATATATACATAGAAATCACGAATTTGAATAACCTCACGCTGCAGTTCTTATCACAGTGGCTAAGAATCAGGTCAAACAAGAGCCTCTAATTGGACAAGACGTTAACTAAGAGCCAGAGTCAGCGGGTTAAGGGATAGCAGTATACTACAAAAGGATGTCTTTAGAGCTTTAAGCGGGCAGGGTTTTGTTACTCTTGCCTATACTTCGGCCAATGGTGTTGCGAGTTCTTTAAAATATATCAGCCACGATAAGCATTGCATCGCAGCTTTAACTAATAGTATGCTGATGATTTATACCTCCCAGTCTCTATCTAGGCGACGCTTTACCAAATCCGTCTTAGTAGTCTGCATGGGGTTATGTTGAAATATTTCTGCACTTGAAATGCCTTAATACCAAATTAGGCAAAGCGCAGGATAAGTCACCTGCCGGGCCGTATCAAAGGTCCTGGTAAGACCGGCTTCGATATCCGAGCGAACCCCGCACAAGGTCGCGCGGCGACCGCCCCCGAGTACCTTCGCACGCGATTTTGGGCGAAAAGGTACATAATTTAGGTTGAATTGGTACCTCATAGGCGGTCGCGTAATATTACCTCTGAAATTTCGACACCTAAATGCGTTCTATTATACTACTAGACGTCTCAGTCACTGCAGTACAGTCCTATATTAAGGCGTCTCGGTCACTAGTATAGTCCTACATCAGGGCATCTTAGTTACTGCAGTGCAGTCCTATATCAAGGCGTCTCGGTCACTGTAGTATAGTCCTACATTAAGGCGTCTTGGTCACAGCAGTAAAATAACTATTTTAGAAATAAAATAGGTATTATCTACTACCTAAAAGGGAGCCTTTTCTGCCCTAAATATTCTTACAAAGCCAATCTAAATATCCTTGATTATTCTATGGCGACGGCTATAGAACATAGCCTCGCCGTCGACCCGCCAGCGCGCCCCCCAGCAGCGATCAAGAGCTTCAATTGACGGCCCACCCGCTAGCCCTAAAGTCCACTCAGTCCAGAGCTGGAACACCGAATTACCGCCCCGAAGCATCTTATATTTCCTTGGCGGTGCCTGCGGGTCAAGGATAAATGGGAAAGATAGTTGAGTATCAGCTTGTGCCTGCGCCAGTAGGGGCGATGCGGATATAGTAGACGGCTGAGCGGGCGGTGCGGATATTGTAGGCGGCTGAGCGGGCGGTGCGGACATGGTAAAAGTTATGGTAGACAGCTGAGCGGGCGGCGCGGATATGGTAGACGTTATGGTAGACGGCGCGGGTTCGCCCAAAGGTGGACATACGGACTCCGTAGGCCCTATCCAGATGCCCGTCTTTCCTTGCTGGATCCATATAGGTGCGAATGATGCTGATGACCTTTCTATCTCGCTAAGGCGTTCTAAGATCGTCTGCACGCGTAATTGAACCCCCTTCATCTCGGAGATTGCGGCCTCATGGGCGGGCCAGTATTTCCGCATTATTAGCTCATCTAGCGTAACTGCGTTAGCCAGCGAGCTTTCCACCCGTGCGGCGAACCTCTGGTACTCCTCGCAGCCAAAAAGGGAGTCCTTCCATAGGGGGTGGAGTGGGAACTGCTTGCGTAAGATTACTGAGTCCTGTAATAGGATTACCCTAAGCGCGCGGAGGAGGCGCAGAAATCCTGAGCCCGCAAGGTCAAGCCGTACGACCTCATTATCGGCCCTCTCTGGGTGGTAGGTCTCCATGCGTTTAAGCCAGACGTCAGTCTCAGGCCATATCTTTGAACAAAGGGACTCCTCCGGCATCTCCCGCGCGCGGGGGAGAAAGTAGCCCTTTCCTTCTTTTGGGAAGCCGGCAATTGACCGCATAAACGCGCGGGGCAGATAGCTGAGGTAGGCTCCCGTCATCGCGTCCGTATTCCAGCGTCCGGCCCGTCTGATTTGGGTCTCCTTAACGCCGCTAAGCTCGGCGTGCCGGACACTCTGCTTACGGGCGCTATGGGTCTTCTCTTTTGAGTAGATTCCTAACCCTTGGAACATCTTCTTATTCCACTCAAACTGCGTATGATAGCTTAACGGCCGTTGCGGTACTTTAATACTTCCAGGGAAGACGTATAGGTCGTAGTAGTCCTCTGGCTGTCGAAAGGATGGGAAGCTCTCGGCGCCGTCTTTACCCCAGCGGTTAAAAAAGTAGAAGGCTATTGCAGAAAGAGGGCAAAGGATAGGGTCAATGTTCCGCATACAGCCCATATACTCAACCTTACCGTGCTGATTCTGCTTCCCTTGTGTCATTGACATAACCATGCACGGCGCCGGCTTGTCCGGTTTAGGTCCTTCGTTCTCTAGTTTAATAAGGATAAGGTCGGCAAGCTAAACATCCCGTCTACTCTCACTTCGGGTAACGGTAATATGACCTAAAGAACGGGTTAAAAAACGGCAGCCGTACGGACTAGATAGGGTATATAGCAGTAGTAATATACAAACCTAATAAATGCTCAGCCGCAGTTTGAAGGTAAGACTCGACTGAACCCGGTATTTTAGAGCCTGTCTCCTAGCACTAAGTGATTGCCTTTTTAAGCCCTTTAACGTCGTAGCCGCCAGCAATTGTAAATAGGCCTCGATTAATAAAGTTAACGCGTCGAATCCGGTCCTCGTCACGGCGGACGCTCTCTAGTACAGCCGAGAGCTTTGCCCCCCGTAGCGGCAGCGAGGCCTTGCCTTCCGACTGCCACGCATAAAGCTCGGTAATAGCGGAGACGTAGCTATTCACAACTGAGTATCGGACTGACTCGTTGAATAGAGCATCTAAGGCCTCCTCGTCCCATGTCTCCCCTTCCTCGTCCTTTACAGCCTCCTCCCCTGTGGCTGCGGCTGCCCCTGCGGCTGCCTTCCCCCCTGGCTGCCCTTCCGTCTTCTGCCTCTTCTTCGCCCGCTCGCCATCCTTCCACATCTCTTTCCGTTTTGACTTGCGTTTTTGATAGCCAGCGGCCCGTGATTCTCAGTTGACGACTTGCTACTCTAGAAATAGGCAAAGCTTATCTTCCGTTACCCAGGCGCCGTCCGTATTGCCTTCCAGTCTTACGCACCAGTCTTCCCACTCTTTCTGCTTTGGCTCGTACGACCTTGTAGTATTCTTTGGGCGCTGGGCCTTGAATTCGCTCTGGAGGCTATAGGAGGAGTAGGAGGAAGCTGCGGGGGCTTCCTTCGACCGTAAAGTGGACCGTAGGGTACGAAGATTCTTAAAAGACTCCATTTCTGCAAGAGGTAAGGGGGAGACGCGTGAGTGCGGCACGTGTAAATAAAGCCACCGAACGCGTAAATATCAAAGGAGAAGCAGAGGGCTCTATATTATAGAATTAGAATTACGGCAGGCCTTTCTATATAAAATTAGAAGCCCCGCGCGAGCCAGCGCGGGCACGAGAACAGGAGAGGGTTGGAAAATGGATTGTCGAGGCGACGGTGAGGTCGAAGGTGCGCTGAGGCCCTCCATACTAACCCAGTACTAACCTACAGTAGGCTCAAAAACGCGTCCGAAAAGTAGGGGCCACCACACAGGGGGGGGGGTGACATTTGGACGATATGTCGCGGACCTTGGGGGGTCGTGCGTAACCCGAGGTTACGCCAAGCTTAACCCCGACCTGCGATACCTTCTTTCGTCGAATGCAGTGGCGGTGGCCGGAAAGCATACCTTTCATGGAAGGTCGAGACTGGAAGGCAGTTGGGCTGTTTGGTTTACCACAGGATGCTGATGAGTTAGTAGAGCTAGTCTGCGATCATTGGGACAAGCTTGGTAGAATTAGCCTTGACGACAGAAAGAGGTGTGCATTCGTTAGATACTGGAACGTGCGGTAGGAGTGGAGTTGCAGAACAAAATAGATATAATATTATCAGAAGGCTCCAAAGCCTCTTTGCGGGATCCAACCTTTTAAAATATAGACGTGCTGTTCGAAATAATGGCTGGATTAAGTAGATGTCACTGAATGTGATAGTTGGGGGACATCCATCTGAGCCGGAACAGCTTCACATAACTCCCGAAAGGAAAAAAATATGATTTTTAACCAATGCTCCACAAAGAGATTTCATTCCAAGCATAAGTGCTTATCAATCCTTGGTGGGATTATGGGTTCTCGGTCACCGGAAGACGCGATATTGGAGAAAACGTCATTGCCGATGCTTGGACCTCTGTCGAGCTTCTCACAAGAGCTCTTACCTCTCCTACCTCAACTCCAACACCTACCCACAATTGCCATTGAGTACTCTCCACACCCCCTCAGACCTCTCTAATCGATCTTCTTGGCATCGCCATGTTCGCACGACAAGCCTTCCGCCCGGCAGCAGCTTTGCGGCATGTAAGCAAACCCTCACTACATCAATAGCTCCAATACCACTTCGCTTGCTTTTCAGCCTAACAAGACTGATACCATCCTACAGAACGTCCGCCGCTACGCAACTGAGGCGCCAAAAGGCGGTTCTAACGCCGCAATTTACGCTGCATTGGGTGGCGTCGCACTTGGTGGAGCCTACTACTACATGAACAGCGGAGCCGTAACACCGCACCCATTAAAAGAGGAAGGAAAGACTCCAAAGAGCACAAGCGAACTAGCAAAGGTAGCTTTCATAGGAGGAGAGCAAGGATTTCTTTCATTGCCTTTGGAATCCGTTGAGACTATAAACCACAACACTAAGAAATTCCGGTTCAGTCTTCCCGAGGCAGACACGGAGTCTGGTCTTAGGGTCGCCTGTAAGCCAGCTGTTAGGAGGCCTGATTTAATGTGAGCTGATCAAGATTATAGCTGCTGTTATAACAAAGTACAAGGGTCCCGAGATGGAAAAGCCAGTTATCCGTCCTTACACGCCTGTGAGTGACACCGGTAAGTCGGTTAAGGCCGTGACTTGCACTTTTAGACACCTCTCACATATCAAACAGATGCGAAAGGCCATATTGACTTCATAATTAAACGCTACCCCAACGGCCCCATGTCCGAGCATCTTCACAATATGGCAGTCGGCCAGCGCCTGGACATAAAAGGCCCGATCCCCAAGTACCCCTGGGCACCCAACAAGCACGAGCATGTCGCCATGATTGCTGGTGGCACCGGCATTACGCCTATGTACCAAGTAGCCAAAGCTATTTTCAAAAACCCCGAGGACAAGACCAAAGTAACGCTTGTATTCGGCAACATCTCCGAAGACGATATTCTGCTCAAGAACGAACTTCACGAGCTTGAGAATACCTATCCCCAACGATTCCGCGCCTTCTATGTCCTAGATAACCCGCCGGAGAACTGGCAGGGCGGCAAGGGCCGTGTCACCAAAGAGCTACTAAAAACGGTTCTGCCGGAGCCAAAAGAGGGCGAAAAAATCAAGATTTTCGTGTGCGGCCCGCCGGGCATGTACAAGGCTATTAGCGGGGGCAAGAAGAGCCCAGCAGATCAGGGAGAGCTAGAGGGTATGCTAAAGGAGCTGGGATATAGCAAAGACCAAGTATACAAGTTCTAGATAAATCACGCAAAATCTAGACTACATTGATTATGCATTGAATCTTGATCGGCTTTATACACTGCCTCTAGACTAGCTTTCGTACTCGGAAAAGAAAGGAACTGTACAACAATTCATGATTAAATCGCCTTTTCGCCGATATCTTCAACCCTTCCTTTAGGAAGACCTGTGATCTACCTTAAAGGAGAACTTTTCCAACCAAGCGGTAATGAGGCCCCTGATCTCAGTTATAATGATATTCCGGACAGGGGCGAAATATTCCAATTATTTATTAAAATTCCAAAGCTTCAGATATGCATATGAAAGGCGTTAGGTCGATATCTAGATGCCGAAGTTGAAATGCACTGTATATACAGAGCCACCTCCCCAGACCTCTCGAGGAATTAACAATAGATAGGATAAATCCATCTTCCGAGGCACAGCTCCCTATATCCTTAACACCATGAGCCCTTCTATACAACCTGCAAGACGATGACTCCAGGCACTTCCTCATCCGTGTTGAGTATTGGACCTGGACCCAGACTCAAGGACTGAATGCATGGAGCGGTTTCTGCTAGACCCAAGAGATCCCTTTTCAGTATACCGATCTGTCGGTACCCAGAAATTTGCAAGATGCGTCGCTAAAAAGCGAGCACCTAGCTTCCTCATAACCCCTAGCACTTCTAGCAGCAATGATTTGCTACTCCAGAACTCTGCTCTCACCATTCCCAACCTCTTCAAACCTCACATCATCCCACTCGTCCGCCGAGTTCTTGAGCCGTCCATTCGCCATCCTCACATCTCCATTAGCACGCTTAACCCACCTCCGCTCCTCCTCCACCGCCTCTTTAACCGTGTATATTTTCCTCCTCAAGAACCAATTCACAAGCCCGCCTCCCTTCCTGACCTCATTATGGGTCCCAACCCAGTACTTCGCCTTCAATATCCGCTGAGCTTCGAGCCTGTTATGTGCGCCGAGATTGAGCTGCTGTGCCGGACCAATAGAGACGGCATGCAGACCATGTAAGAATGCCAGCGTATGTATCGGTGGGTCTGCAGCAGAGACCGGCGAAAGTGCGGCAGCAGGTATGCCGTAGGGCGTATAGATGACCGCTTCCGCAGCATCTGAGATGGACGATGCAGAGCTAGATGTAGAGGGCGTGGTATTAAACGCGATCAGAAGCGCAGAATGAGAGTACAGGGAATCCTTCTCAGCTACAAGTTGCGAGATGCTGAGCCACTCGGGCAGCGGGGGCATTGCGCTGTCTTGCCAGTCAGGCGCCGCGCCAGTGAAAGGAATGATAGTGTTGACGGAGCGGAAGTGGTTCCAGGAGTGGATGAGGGCCGCGGCTTTCTTCATCTCCAAATCAGCTTCCAAACGCCTCTAGCGGCAATATATGATGGATGAGCAGGCCTTACCTCCGTCGCGAAAACCGGGACATCTCGCTCAACCTCCAGCAGCGTCTCCTTGTGACAGTGATCCGTGAACTCGTGGCTTATTGCAACCGCATCTACAAAAGTTCCCACGTTTGCTCCTGTCTCTCCATTCTTCAGCCTGCCTTTCCCCAGCCTTAGTCCGCCAGCTAGAATCTCAATCTCCCGCGCTAGCTCTTCGATTTGGGCAACTGACCCTACCTTACTCCCAGTAGTATGCCACTGCTGGGAAAGCCAATGAGCCACGTCCGACCGGCCGCCAGAGAGCCACGGATCGATCAGGATATTGTAGTAGATGCGAGTGCCATGCCTAATGGCAGCAGCGGGCCGGGGGACCTGGAGAAGCCAGCTAGTGTCGGCGTTAAGGTGGTGGAGGATAGGTCGGCGGGTGGCAAGGCCCCGCACGATAGAATCTCTGATATCTTGGACAAGCTGCGTAGAGGGCGCGTCCATGGCGGGCTATATAAGAGGCATGTTGTTGTTGGCGAGGAAGGAGGATTAAAGACTACTAGCTGCAGCCTGATAACGATTGGATGCCGGGGAGCCCTGGCACCCTTGTGACGCTGCTTGCGGCGCTTTGGCCCTGCAACACCACGAACCCAATCACTGCTCCTACGCACATATACTATCTTCAACTCAACCTTCCTACCTCAATTCCTACTATTCTCTTCTAGATACAGGCATTTCTGGCTTACATATTCTCTCTACCTCTCCATCATCCATTGTATGACTGTGAGCTGCCTCTGCTCTCTCCCACGTTTCAGAACCTACTATATCCACTGGAACGATTTCACCCAACGGCTTTCCTTCCCAGGGGACCCTCCATGCCCGCACATTCTCTAGCCGCAGGTATCGCCGACCAGCAACCGCCGTCGCTATTCCATTCGTCCATTCGGCGGTCGCTCCTCGATCCCGCACCATCTAAAGTACCCTTCCCTCTACTACAGACACCCTCATCATGACTAGAGAGATGTACGAACCGCCTCTAGGCCCACCCCCCAGCTGGTGCCAGAGGCAGCAGCAGTCAGAAAAATATGAGCCTCCTCCGGGGCCTCCGCCAGACCACTCAGCACACGTAACATTTACATCGGAGGGCGGGCATAACAGTAACTATGCCCCTCCGCCTGGCCCGCCCCCGAACCGCCGTAATCCCAATGACACATCCTATACTCCTCCACCTGAGCCACCACCACGTCACTCTAATCCTAGTGATGCTGAATACGCCCCTCCGTCGGGCCCTCCCCCTTCGCACGCTTTCTCCAGCACCACCAATACTTTCATTCCACCACAGGGTCCGCCTCCGTCTAGCAAGATGCCACAGCAGCCCGCACCGCAACACGCGCCACTACCATATCACGACTGGACCATTATACCCGATAACTCGCTCCTCCCGCCGCCGCCGTCTATCGGGTACGACAACTCCCCCACCGCCAACGCCACCCCCGCCGACGGCGACCGCGCCTACGCCTGGACGCAAGCGCACCCGCTGAGGCAGCCCCAGAACCTTACACCGGCCCAGTACGCCGCGATCCAAACCGGGCAACTCTCCTTCCTAAAACCACCCACCTACATCGGCGACATCCTGCCGCAACGGCGGCCCGGCCGCTGGAAATGCCGCACGCACGTCTCCTGCGCCGACTCCTCGCTGCTAACCTCGCTCCCGCTCTACTCCGTATTCTGGGACTCGCCGCTGCGCACACACCGCCCCAAGACGCTCTACTTCGAGCTGCACGTCCTCGGCATCGGCCGCGGCGGCTCCTCGCTCGCTGAAGCCGACGCCGGCATCGCGGTCGGTTTCGTCGCGCCCCCTTACCCGACGTTCCGCCTGCCCGGGTGGCAGCGCGGCAGCCTGGGCGTGCACGGTGACGACGGGCGGAAGTACGTTAACGACACGTACGGCGGCTCCGACTTCACGACCGCGTTCAAGCCCGGCGATACCGTCGGCATCGGCATGACCTTCGCGCCGCCGCGGAATCCGCCGTTGTATGCTGCGCAGCAGGGCGCCAAGCTACTAGATATCGCTGTCTTTTTCACACGGAATGGAAAGCGGGAGGGCGGCTGGGATGGGAATGAGGATTTGGATGCGAGGAGCGAGGGTGGGACAGTGGGGTTGAGGGGAGAGTGTGATTTGTTTGCTGCCGTGGGTGTGTTTGGGGGAGTCGATTTCGAAGTGTTATTCTCGCCCGAGGATTGGAGGTTTAATCCTTATTGACGTGGGGCGAGGAGATCTTGGGTAAGTTGGTTGGTTTGGATCTCCTGCAAGGTCTAGTGAACACGGACATGGTTGAGACGTGTTTGCTGATCTGCTGATCGAATTGCCCGATGGTCTTGAGGCGAATGATGTTACCAGCCTTAGGCGTGCCTGATACCCCTTTGCTGTCTTCCCGGAGTCCTATGAACTACTATTATATCTTCGCAGCTCTACTATGAGGCTTTGGGTTAGCTTCGGTAGCTGAAACGAAACTTTATCATAAACCTGATAGTTTCATTATAATCTTAGTGTGCGGAAGGGCCCATTCTGCATCCTAAGGAAACCATTTTCTAGCTCCCATAAGAGTCAGATAAAACGGCTTCACACACTTTCACCAACATTTCGGTTAACCCCACTCTCAAGAAGCACAGCCTTTTATATCCCTAAATTGCTGTCATATCCTTGACAGCTATGCCTTGGTTAGTCGCAATTGTGCCCACAGTTGCCTCGAAGGCAACGAAGGCCCCTAGGTAGAGGAGCCATATATCCACAGTATGCTCTTCGTGTATCTACATCCTGTGGTGTTCACCGGCTGCGATTTGACCAAATCCTAAAGTTGATGGCGCCAAAAGCACTGATCAAGCGGTGCGTGCGTGCGGAAGCTTTTACATATGAGACTATTTGAGCCGAAATCTACTATTTCGTAGACATTTTATCCCTATCGCCTACAATTACAAAAAGCCTCCTCTGAACCGCAATGGTGGCCTAATCTTTTTATGTATTGCCTCGATACCGCCCCTTTTCCAAAATTCGACTAATTCCTTGACAATTCTTACTCGCAATTAGTGCAATGTAATTCTCTCCGCCTTGCACGTAGATTTCGATTGTCTTGCCGGGCAGGAGTTCGACAACCTTGTCTTCTGTCAGATAATTTGAATTGTAAAGTATCCGCCACCATGACACCTCTCATAATTCTCCCGACATAGCGCCGTTGTCCATATGTCGGCCTAGCGTCGATCACTACACCATATTAAGCTTAGTTCAGGGGTGCATTTGACCCGCCCAATTCGTGTATGTAATGAGGCTTCAGGACCTCTCGCAATGGACCAGAGTTCTCATCCTTGATCGTCCTGTTCGACAGCATACAAGAGTATAGGTCAGGCAAGAATTAATCTGCCGATAGTCGTACTAGGTCAACTCGTCTTCGTAACGTTAAATTAGTCTTGTATTTATGACTCCACTGCAGTACGGGTCGTCTTCTCTCAACTGATTCTCCTGGCCCTTCACTAGAAAGGCGCATGCACTTCTTCATTCTCCGTAAACGTCCATTCTCCTTGAGCCGATCCTTTACTTACAAGGCGCTTCTGGTTTCACTTCATGAGGGGCTCTCGGTCCCGCTTTTCGATCTTGTCAATCATTGTTTCAATCTCAAGAACTGCACGATAAAACAAACCCTCGGCATGCTCGACATCTGTCCACACTTACGTCTTCATTCTGAGGTGACATCTCCCGAGATAAATCGTTGTCGTCACAAGTTGTCTCTGGTTTTATTGCAAGGTCGTCCCCATATTCCCAATCGTCTACTCTAAACAAACCAAGCCGCCAAAACTGACCTTGTTGCGAGTAAGTGAGTAACAGCACTAAACCCTCTAAGTGCAGCTTCATGTCTTCCCCGTTCTGAAAGATTTCGAACGGCATGATATACGCATTCACGACCTCTACTATTTCTGCCATCGCCCTGTCGTCCCAGTGGTGTCAATGATATGAATAATATTCAAAGCTTATGAATATATTCATTCATAAGACCGTGATATGAATTAAATATTTAATAACCTGAATGAATAAATTATTTATAAGCTTATGAATATATATAGAATATATATAAAGCTTTAGTGGTGGTGGGAGACGTAAGGTTTTGGGGGTATATACTTATATATACGCCAAGCGTTCTTATATATACGCCGAGCTCGGTTATTTACTTTTTCTATATACGATAATTCTTTAGATATCAACACTCCACCACCCCCTTAATATTATATCCACGCCCTACCACTAATATCCCCTACTTTATCAGATCCTATGGTACTTGATACTAGCAGCGCGGCTAGCTCTCAATCTGAGTTATCTAAGCTCAATTCTGCCATATTTAATAACCCCAAACTTAATGAGCAATCCGACGCGTTATCCTCTACCAATACTACCCCCGCTAGTAAGAAACGCAAGCTTTAAGCCGTTAATACGTGGTCCTTTACGCGGAAGCCTTATAGGAATAAGGAAGAGAAGAATAGTAAGGGCAGGCGCTGGTTTTATTATAAGGAATGTGTTTATTGGCGCGATACAATCACAATAAATATCCGGTCCCATTTAGAAAAGCAATACAGTATAACCGTTAAAGAAGACAACTCTGTAATTAAGAAGGTTACAAAGTAGAGGCTTAAAGGCTTGTTTTAAAAGCAGGGCTAATTAGGTGCTTAAAAGATAGAGGAATAGAAGGAGCAGATTATAAGGGAGTATATAAAACAGGAAGTCGTCCGTAAGGCCCTTACTCAATTAATTATCGTCCAAAACCTTCTATTTAAAGCAGTTACTTAGCCAGAGCTTCGAGCGCTTCTTTTATTAGTTAATTATACCTATAAGGATATTCTAGTTAACTCTGGTAAAACAATACCAAAACTTATTAAAGAATCCTTCCTACTTAATCGAACCGTCCTTAAGCAGAAGCTTTAGTCCTCCCTTACCCCTATCCACCTCTCGCTAGATGTATGGACCTCGCCGAATCGGAAGACATTTATAGCAATCTACGCCCACTTTGTTAACGATACTGGCAAGCTTAGGAAGGCTCTGCTTGCTCTACCATTCTTCCCTAGTAAACATGAAGGCGACGAGCAGGTAGTAGTGCTGTGGCAGGTGCTTTAGGAGTACAATATCCTTAACAAAATTGGGTACTACATTGGTGATAATCACGGCTTAAACAATAAGCTTCTTTGTAGGCTTTCTTTAAGGCTTAAAGAGGCTGGAATTAAGGCTCGATTTGACGCCAAACAGCACCAAATCCGTTGCCATAGCCATGTCCTTAATATCGCCGCATAAGCCTTCTTTTTTTCTAAGGATAAGAAAGCAGTTAATACCGCCTTTAAAGATACTTAAGCAGAGCTTAAATAAGACATAGAGCTTAATAAGGATTAAGTAGAAGAGATCCTAGCTAAAAAGTTTAAGAAGGGAGCAGCCAGCAAATTTACCTATTAAAAACTTAGTCCCCCTAGCAAAATATACAATATCGTTGTCCATATTCGAAGCTCCAACGCTCACTATAACCACTTTATAGCAATTGCCCTTTGTGCAATCCCTATGGACAATAATACGCGGTGGAACTCGTGGTATAATATAATACTGGTAGCGCTTAAGCTAAGAGTGTTACGGACGCTTTAAGTACAATGTTACGACTACTTGGAGAAGAGTCGGAGGAAGCTAGTTAGTTAATACAGGCACGGTCCAGGATGGATCTAGTGGAACCATATGATAAGGAATGGTAAGCAAGTCACATAATGTTATACGCGGTATACGGAGTATACGCAGTGTACGTCTACATATAACACGTATAACACGTACCTCATGTATAAGAGAGGATTTCTTAAGAGTACGGTTGTGTATTTAAAGGACCTTAGTCCCTACCATAGATAGTTCTCTCCTTGTAGTAAATCTTAGAATACAATTAGAGTTAGTCTATTAGGCAACTACTCTACTAGTTATTATTACGTTATTATTTTATTTGTACCTATATACCTAGCCTAATAACAGAACCTACCATAGTCTAAGCTACAAGGTTCCGTTACACATTTACTACTAAGGTTACGGTATTGGAACAAACTCGAATAATATGCCACTAAGAGCAGCACTAGTTATAACAGCGTTGACGGGAGCCACAACCTTAGGGCTAGGTAATACCAGTATAGACGATAGGGATTCTTAAGTGGTTACGCGAGGTTAGTTATAAGAAATGGTTGATTACTTATAAGACAATAATAGGATACTTAAAGAATGCATTAATAGAATTAGAGCAGTAAAGATTAAGTTACCTTTAATTAAATAGTTCTTAGGAGAGAAGTTAAAGCTCAAAGGATTTCTTACGCAAATGCACTTTAAGGTAGTATAGGAAGGAGCGAAGTTAGCAATATTGTTAGATTAAGTAGCCTATATAGGATTGTTCCTAACAGGGAGGGCACTTAAGTGGTTTAAGCCGTATCTTACGGAAATATAGGCTAATAGCATAACAACTACTAACTAAGATGTATGGTATATATTTGCCAGTTAGAACGGGTTCGTAGAGCAACTAATACAGATATTTGGAGACCTAGAAGCCATAACTATAGCGGAACAAAAGCTTCAGAACTTAGTATAACGCACTTCAGCAATTAAGTATACAACACAGTTTTAAACACTAGCTATATAGGTTAAGTGGAATAACAAGGCGCTTATAGTACAGTATAAACAGGGACTTAAGGCTAAAGTCCAGGACGTAATTATCCTAATAGAAGATACGGATACTCTAAAAAAGTTAATAGATTAGTTAATAAAGATTAATAATAGAATCTACCAAAGGGAACAAGCTAAGAGAGGGCAAGATAGAGTTCCATAGTTATATAAGGCGCAGAGTACGCAACGATAGACATAGAGTTAAAAACTATGGAATAGCGTAAAGCCAATGGACCTAAGCGGTACTAAAGAAACCCGAAGATGGGAAAAGAAACTATAGAAACCTAGAGGTTAAGGATTAAGTAATTAAAGGACCTAGGAGCAGAGGCTAAACCAGGGATCTCAGTAGTAGAAGATATTTAGGCGGACTCCATAACAAGAAAGATAGTTTAAAGATAGAGCTTATATAAATTGCAGAAAACAGGGTTATTTCGCTAGAGACTATAGAGGTGGTTAGAGTAACCATACGGTAAAGGGAACTAGGCTAGCAGATAGCACGTACATATAGAGGGACGACGGTGCACTGCGAGAAATAAAAGAGTGTTTAATTAACAGTTTTGCGTATTATTACAACAACGTATACCAAATTTATGAGGATACTAAGTACGGCGCAAGCTATTGGCTATAGGAGCCATTATTATCTAAGTTTAAAGGAACTAACAAACCAGCTTATAGATCAGACATTAAAGACGATAAATTTAACACAGGCGAAGTATTCACTGATGATAAGGCAATAAAGGCAGCTTACTAGAAGCATACAGACCTTAAAGAAGTCGAAATAGAAGTAAAGACTAAGACCATTACAGAATAAGGTTTAGTAATGGGTATAGCAACACCATTAGATACAATTTCCATCGCTTTATAAAACAATAGGAGTAATGTTTAGAAGAAACTAAGCAAGTAGACAACTACTAGTGCTAGCTCATCACTTAATAAAGGTAAAAGGCCATAGGCTTAAGATTCTTAAGAAGAGATAAAAGAAGCTTAAGATTCTTAAAGTAAGATAAGACACACCTAAGGACCCATAACGGACAAAAACTGATGGGAAAGGGTAGTAACTTAGTTTAGTGACAAACAAATAAGTATAGGATATAAGTTCAAGAACTACAAGTTTAGAGAATAAATAAGAACGTTAGCAATCCTAGGTAAACGCAGTATTTAGCCTAAAGATTAAACAGTTAATACTAGGATTAAAAAGTAAAACGACTACAAAGATCTAGCTACAAGACGCAGAAAATAAGAAACTATAGATAAGTTTAGAACAAGAATTATTGCATAGTAAGAGCAAAAGCTAGATAAGAGGTTAGCTATACTAGGTTATATAAGGAACAGAGCACCCATATAAAGAATTACTAATAGGCCAAGTGCAGGAACACCTAGGGCAAAGTAGTTAGATAAACTAAAATAAAAAGAGGATCTAGATATTCTAACTAGGTTTAAAGAAAGATATACTAAAGGATATTACAATGTAGTAATAATAAGGTACTTTCTAACAGATAGACTATATACACTAAACCAGTTGTATGGAAAGTAGTATAGGCAACGACATAATAACAAATAGGAAGATTTTTATATATAGCTAGACAAAAAAGTTATCTAAAACCAACCCATTATAGAGAAACGTATAAGTCACATTAAAAGAGCATTAATTATAATATTAAGGAACCTAGAAGAGGGATCTAGGGACTAGAGAGGTAAGTGACAAATCTTAATACCCGCAGTAGAAATACTAGTAGTTAGGTTAACTAGGTATAGGTTTAAACTCAAGGATAAAGATAAACTAAGAGTTAACCTAAAATATATAGCGCATTATATACTATCGTGGATAGCTTATATAGATAACATATATAATATACATAGAGCACCTAAAGATAAGAACCGGAAGTACCTAGTAAGGATATATTAGGCACTAGAGGAAAAGCGGTTTAAAAATGCCAAGTATATATATAGTTAGCACCCAGTAGAAGTACAAGGTTAAGGAGACTTAACACTTTAGCCAGAAAGATTCCTTATAAAAGAATGCCTAGATGGATAATAGTGGTGGGAGTGCCTAGAGAACACTTATCTATAGCACGTAGAGGAAAAGAAATAAACTAAGTATTAGCCAAAGTTAGACTAAGTATAAGCAGGATCAAGCAGCTAATAGTTAGAAAAAGGGGAGGCGCATAGGACTAGAGGGAACTAGTATTAGAGCCTTAGACCCTTAAAGGAATTTAAAAACGACACCTAAATTTAAGAGCTAAGTGGCAAGATTAGCAGTTTGAAGCGTTAGTAGATAGTAAAGCAATAAGGAACCACATATCACCAAAAGTAGTGGAAAGGATGGGGTTACTATACAGACAGAAGGAACACCTGTATCTACTTATAACAATTTTAGGAGATTAGATAGCCTATAAAGGAGGCATTATTAATCTTAAAACAGGACCTATTTAGATAACTATTAAAGGGAGACCAGTTAGAATATCTTTTAATATCCTACCATTAAGATAGGACGAGGCGATACTAGAAATGCCTTAGTTATAGAAGTACAATCTAAAGATTAATTGGGTTATAGGTCAAGTTAATATTAAGGATATATAACGGCATAAAGTGCGATAGTAAACCAAGTTAGTATGGTACCAAGTTGGAGCGATATATAAAGAGACTAAGTAAGGCTTAAGTTATATACCAAAGAGATACCATAAGTATAGTAAAAAGTTATGGTTACTAGAAAGTAAAAAGCTGTTAGAGCATATAGCTTAGGACTATAAGATAGAATTAAAAGAGGGAATAAGTCTAAAATTCTTTCTAATTTATAAGCTTACTAAAACAGAGTTAGTAGCGCTTAAGGAGTTTATTTAGAAGAACTTATAAAAGGGATATATTAGACCGTTATAGTTATTAGTAGAATATCTAGTATTATTTATCCTAAAGAAAAACAGAAAACTTAGGATGTATATAGACTATAGACAGTTAAATAGTATTACCAGAAAGGATAGGTATCCTTTACCCTTAATTAGCGAAATCTAAGACAGGATAGGCAACGCAAAGATCTTTACAAAGATAGATCTAAGATGGGTGTACCATTAGATTAGAATCAAGAAAGGCAACAAATAGAAGGCAGCCTTTAGGTCAAAGGAAGAACTATATAAGCCATTAGTTATACAGTTTAGGCTTATAAACGCACTAGTAACATTCTAGAAGCGAATTAATAGTATATTAGGAGAACACCTAGATAAATTTATTATAGTATACCTTGACAACATTATTATCTACTTAGAGAGTAAGGAAGAGTATAGAGAACACGTTAAATGGGTTTTAAAGAGACTATAAAAAGAACAGATGCTAGTAGCAATTAAAAAGTGCAAGTTCTTTACCAAGAAGACCGATTTTGTTGGATTTATTATTAAACTAGGCCAACTTAGCATAGATCTAAAGAAGATTAAGGCTATAGTGAATTGGCAGGAACTAGAGAATGTTATATAGTTAAAATCGTTCCTAGGGTTTTGCAATTACTGCAGAAGGTTTATAGCGCAATAGTTATAGGATATTAAGCCATTTACGCGGTTAACAAAGAAAGAAGAACTATAGGCATAGGGAAAGGAGTAATAAGAACTATTTAAGAGAATTAAAGAGTTATTTACCTAAAAGCTAGTTCTTAAGATCTATCAACCAGGTCTAAAGATAGTTATAGAAATAGATATATTAGACTTTACACTAGGAGCGTGCTTTCTATAGAAATATTAAGATAGATGGCACCTAGTGGCATACTATAGTTAAAAGATAACACCACTAGAGTTAAACTATGACATCTACAACAAGGAGTTGTTAGGTATAGTTACAGCACTTAAGAAATAGAGAGCATTCTTATAAGGTATAGAGAAACCATTTATAGTTAAAATGGACTATAAGAACCTTATAGGATTTCTAACAATAAAGGAACTTAACTAAAGACAGGTTAGCTGGGCGGAAATGCTTATAGAATACCATTTTAAAATTCAGCATACTAAGGGTATAGACAATGCACAAGTAGACGCTCTAAGCAGAAAGGCTAAACTATAGAGTAGTAAAAAGCTATTGGGAGCTTTATTGCGAAAGAATTAAGACGGATTAATTAGGTATAATTATCTAAAGATTACAGCAACTAAGAAAAGTCAGATCTATAACTTACTAAAGAGTAAATAGACATAGAAAATCCAAGAAGCATAGGCAGAGGATCTAGACTTAGAGCAATATAAAAATAGAGAAGTAACATATATACCTAAGTCTATTGCAGAAGAATTTATTAAGGAATTCTATAAGGGAATAATATAAAAACACAACGGAGCTATAGGCTTAGTGTTAAGACTTTAAAAGGAGTACATTGTTTAAAGAATCTGGGGACTAGTAAGATAAGTTATAAAGAAATATTTAGATTGCTAAAGAAATAAACCGACGAGGTATAAGCCGTATAGAGGGCTACAACCTATTAAGACACTAGGAAGACCATAGGAAGTTATATTATAGGACTTTATTATTAAGTTACTAAAGTTAAGAGATCCTATTACAGGACAAGATTATAACGCGATTTTAGTAATAGTAGATAAGCTAATAAAGTAGGGATACTTCATAGCATGCACTAAAGAGATATTAGTAGAAGATATCGCTAGAATCTATATAAAGGAAGTATTTACAAGACATGGAGCACCAGGTAAGATTATATTGGATAGAGATCTAAGATTTATAGCAGTATTTTAGGAAGTATTTCTAGTAGAATAAGGGGTTTGCGTAGTAATATCTACAGCGTATTATCTGTAGACGGACGGATAAACAGAAAGACTAAACTAGATACTAGAATAGTATTTAAGGCATTATATTAATTACGCATAGAACAATTAGGTATCATTATTACTAGTTATACAGTTTGCATATAATGCAACACCATAAGAAGAAATAGGGACATTACTATTTAAGGCGAATTACGGGTATAAGCTAAGAACATCATTATCGCTACGTTAAGTAAAAAAGACAAGTAGCACAGTTAAGTAAAGAATAGAGATGTTAATAAATCTTTATACAGACCTTAAAGAAACAGCTAAACTAGTATAAAAACGAATAAAAAGGTACTATAATACTAAGAGATCTAAGGGACCAGATCTTAAGGAGGGGGATAAAGTATAGCTACTATACAAAAATTTTAAGAGTTAACGACTAAGTAAGAAATTAGACCATGTCAGACTAGGACCTTTTAAAGTTAAGCAAAGAATTTTATTAGTTACGTATAAGTTAAACCTACCAGCTAAAATAAAAATCTACCCTATATAATATGTTGCAATGCTAGAGCTAGTATACGGGAATATTAAGCCACCAGTCTATAAGGCAGACATATATAGAGGACAAAAGGAAGACAAATAGCAAGTTTTAAAGATTATTAGTTATAAGGATATAGATAACGAAATATAGTATAAAGTAAAGTAGATAGGCTATAGTAAGACTACCTAGAAACCACTAAGTAACCTAAAGAAAGCTATAGGAAAGGTATAAGAGTATTAAAAGAGAGCAGGTTAGGTAATATTAATAAAAAGGAATTACCAAAAAATAAATTGCCTAAGGGGGACCTAAGAGGAGCAATTACTAAGCTACTTAGAATTATTTCCCTTATAGAAGGAGAGCCAGCCCTTTTATTACCTAGTTTGTTAAGACCCTATTAAACTAGTTTCCACTTCTTAGAGCAAACCTTCTTACGAACCTTTTTAAGATGGGTTAACCGAGCAAACGCAACCTACTAAGACTTAAAGGAGCGACGTTGAGCCTTAAGGGCCTAAGCAGTTTCTTTAGCAGAACGGTGGAGTTTGGCGCGCGTGGTGGCTAACTCAGACTTAAGTTTTGTAGTGGTAGATTAAACACGAGACCCTATAATAAGTTACTTAGAAAACTTAAAGACTATTAAGAGTTATAGGACGCGTATACTTAGCGTTAAAGACAAAGCGAACATTGTAGGACGATTAAATGTTTACTTTAGTACACTCTAAGCAAGACGAGGGTTGTTAAGATAAGGGACTTGCTATCGCAATATATACTAACCCCGCTTTCGTATAATAAGAATACGGAGACAATATTATCTTACTAAGCAACAGTATGGCAGCTATAGTGCGAGCATAACATTGCGCTTATAAAGAAGAAGAAGCTTTAGGTATAATAAGTAAGGATATTAACTAGACTAATTAAACGGATATTACACCTCTAGTAAACGACTTGGAGATATTAGGAATCTTTAAGGACGAAGATAAAGAGGAGGGAGATAGTGTTATAGACGCTTTAAGTACAATATTATAACTACTTGGAGAAGAGTTAGAGAAAGCTAGTTGGTTAATACAGGCACGGTCTAGGATAGATCTGGTGGAACTATATAATAAGGAATGGTAAGCGAGTTATATAATATTATACACAGTATACGGAGTATACGCAGTGTACGTTTACGTATAATACGTATAACACGTACCTTATATACAAGAGAGGATTTCTTAGGAGTATAGTTGTGTATTTAAAGGACCTTAGTCCCTACTATAGATAGTTCTCTCCTTGTAGTAAATCTTAGAATATAATTAAAGTTAGTCTGTTGGGCAACCACTCCACCAGTTATTATTACGTTGTTGTTTTATTTATACCTATATACCCAGCCCAATAACAGAACCCACCGTAGTCTAAGCTATAAGGTTCCATTATAAAGAGAGGCAATTAAGGCCTACCAGAAGGAGTATATAAAGGAGTTTAATAAGGAAGATCTCCTTAATACAGCTAACTGGCAGACTTTTAGCAATATTAAAGACTTCCTCCAGCCCTTTAATTGTGTTATAAAGGAGACGGAAGGTGATATGGCGACGCTTAATAAGGTGCTCTTTACAATGGACTTTATAGTAGAGCACTTTAAGTTATCTTTAGTTAAGTACGCCACTAACAAGAGACTCTGCAACGCTATCGCCACTAGCTAGCACGCCTTTAATAAATACTACCTTAAGACGGACAGTGTCACTATGTACGGCGCAGCTCTGCTACTTACTCCCCACCAACGGAAGGCCTACATTTACCGCAATTGGGAGAAAGTATAGAAGAAGCCTATAGTTAATGCCGCTTAAAAGCTATAGAGAGATTACTATAAGGATAGGTATAAGGCGGAGCCGAGCGTGTAGGAAGCTTCTAAACCAAAAAAACAGCCTAATGCGTATAATAAATAGAAAAAGAGGCAGGCAGTTATGATATTAATTAAGGACAAATTTAACCGGTTTATTAATAATCCTCCCATTAAGCTTCTAAACGGCACCTCCGCGCTTAACTGGTGGCTTAATCCGTCTAACCGCATAAGCTATCCAAGCCTCTATCGTATGGCAATTAATATCCTTTCTATACCCCCTATGTCGGCCAAACCTAAACAAATCTTCTTGGGCGCTCGGTGTACAATCTTATAGCAACGGATAAAGCTTAGGCTAGTAAATATTAAGAGAATTAAGTGCTTAAAGTCGTGAATTTGTATAGGACTAGTAGCAGGATGGAGGCAAGAGCTTATAGAAAGGATTAATATACAGATTGGGAGGGAGGAAGGCTTCTAGGACGATCAAGACGGCAAGGTTAAGGATAACAATTAAATAGAATACTATGCCAAGACTGGTAATAGAGCTTACATAATGCATATTCATTCATTCATTCATTATTATAGATATTTGACTGGCTTAAGGATATGAATGAATATTTGGCCAAAATATTCATTCATTCATTACTGACACCACTGTGTCGTCCCATTGAACCGCTGCTCTAATTTTCATTAGGCATTGACTTTTTACCGTAACCTCTACCCAAGAATCAACAAACGAAATTTCGTACCCTCCTATCACAGAGCCCTTGATTATCTTCACCCTTACCATCAGCCCCTTGAGTTCGAACGTAGCCATCAATAATAGCGCAGTACGGATTTGACGGCTCTGAGTGCTGTATGTTTGTTTCGAGAACTTGGGCTAAGGCATTGCTAAATAGGTAACGGGAGGTTATTACTATTTTGCTGTCTATAGAAGCCCATCACCAAGACAGTGCTGTGCAGGATTTTTGCCGCGGGGAGGTGTCATAGCCACAACGTCAGAGGAAGCCTCGACGGAGTCAAATCGACCACCAGACCAGCAAGGTAGTCCATCCCAGCTTCTGCCCAAATCGGATGCTAAACCTGACAACGCAACTAGCTTATCGGAGAACTTAGTCAGCTTAGTCAATCCCTTTGCAGAGTATCCTTCGATTACCACGCACCACACTTCTCAAAGAGCAACATCCGTGGTGCTAACAATAATTCGTGGAAGACCCATGCCCTACTCAAGAAGACTAGTCCAGAATCGAGCTCTGCTCTGGAGGTATATCTCGCGTACTCAATAGCGGCCAATTTTTACAACGCAGGGTGCGATCGACAAAGGAGACCGTGGATAGAATAGTGTTGACCAAAATCAGATTTGCTTACCACCCTGTTGCCCACCATCCTATTACTCAGCCGCCAGGATCTGGACAGTAACACTGTCCGAATCTTCTGCCAAGTTTCATTCTGCCGGTGCAAAATTGGTGGCTTAGAGCTTATTTTTTAGAGTCGTAATTTAATTTAGCACGGCCTACCCTTAGAGGCACCTCTGCACCTCTACGCCTCCCCCTGTGCCTCTACGCCTCTGCGCCTCTACGCCTTTATATCTCTGCGTCTTTACGTCTTTGTGTCTGCGTCTATGTCTCTACACCTCTCTACCTAACCCCCCATAAGACGTGCAAAGAGACACAGGCAGAGACGCGAGTAGACATATCCAAGTCATTAAACAGTAGAGTACACGATGATTCTCTAATGCTGCTTCGCGGCTCCAGCATAAACTCACTGTCCCGCAGTAGTATACGTGTAAATATTCCCAAAACACAACCCCAGCGCCCCAATCCCATTCCCATCCTTCGTCTGCTGTCCTGTGGGTTTCAAGAGCCCAATATCTGGCCTCCCAGCCGTACACATATTATCCTTATTATCTCCTTCATACCCCCAAACTATCGCACACGAGTCTCGATTATTCGCGTACGCACCATACGGGAGTGGAAAATAGCCCCAGACATTGCATAGGCCATTCGCACCGACGTTAGGGAGAGCGAAACATTTCTCGCAACAGGCTTGCGCCGAGTCGAGTCCGAAGTACTAGAGCACTTGCGGTGGGGATATACTGTATCTGCTCTCCGTACCCATCCAAAAGAGGGAGCTTGTAAAGGCGGAGGTTGCGGTACAGGGGTTTGAAAAGGAGAGTGACGCCGAGCTTAAAAGGGTTAGAGTGAGGATCGTTTGTATGGTGGTGATGAGGACGGTCGGGCTTGGATTGGGGGGTTGTAGTGAGGCGGTTGTGCTAGAAATTGGCTGGATTGACACCCCGACCGGGTTTTTTTGAGGGCTTTATGTCTTGTGCTGGCCTGCGAAGCGGGCAGCCAGTCCGCCGCCAATGCCTGCAAGGATCACAGCTATGGCAACTACCACTAATGTCCAGAAAGCCTTCTTAGGTATGCCACAGATCGTTTTAGATGGCTTTTCCTGAGCATACGGCAGTGGGGCACTTAGTTGAGCTGGGACTGGAGCGTTCGGAAGATGGGCCCGGTTTTGTTGTTGCACTTCGAGGCCAGCATTGTCGTAGCGGGGCTAAGTAAATCAGCTGAGGTTATCTAACTTGAGCAGCGAGGTCGAAAACTATTACCTGAGGGTACTCTGCCCAGTCGTAATTACTCATCCTCGGGTTCACAGAATGGGATTCCAAATAGCGGCGCAAGAAGTCGGAGTAGCATGTTTAAAAGGCTAAAGGACGAAAAGAAAGCGGAGGAGCTAGGTAGAAGATGCTGCTTTTCAATTTATCAACAACGCCGGAAAGAGCTAGCTGACATTTACAGAGAAACGTGGCGTTGAAGTCTCGGTAAAAGCATTGAAGTCATTGGAAAGGCTGAGATGCGGCGTTCTGGGCGTATCGAAACGATTATTTTCGATTCTATTCTGTTCCAACTGTCTTCGGGATATTCATGATCACGCACTCGCCGTTATTGACACCACGGCGCCGTCGCATCTGAATACTTACCTGCTCAAATCCGTTCCCTCTGGCTTTTTAGGGAAACGGGCATTGGCGCCAAAAGGCGGACAAACCGCGCCAAGCCTTTTGTCTTGTGGGTACTTAGATACGTTACCGATAAGGTATGCTTGTGCACACAACACCAGGGAACCGTACTGTGAGGCATATTGCCAAGGTGTACGGTAGGGAGCAGGACTGCAAGCCCGAGGAGCTTATCCCTTGACATGGCAAAATTGGGCCTTACGGTATCGATAAGAGCTTACTAATCAAACGATAGACCTAATAGATCTATATAATGTTACAAGACAAGGTACGCGAGGTACGTAAGGAATATAAGGAACGTAGACGTACTTAACGTACCTAACGTACCTAACGTATAATACGTATAAAGGGATTTCTTAGGAGTCGGTTATGTATTTAAAGACCTATAGTCCCTACCGTAGATAGTTTTCTCTTTATAGTAAATCTTAAAATATAATTAAGATTGATCTATTAAGCACTTACTGTCACACGGGGATGCAGGTGTATGGTGATGTGAGGACTCTATAAGGTAGAGTAGTCATGTTGGAATTACAAGGTTATAAGGTCACAGCGGAGGTGTCTTGAGGGTCTATTTGATGATAGAGATGACGCAGACGATGAATATTGATTGATTCGTGATGCAGTAGAT